>Ga0180218_1000100_pt1 | contig 141731 bp, 131 predicted proteins | sample eDN3rd37CKraftBY_FD_151334 | JGI IMG/M metagenome (GOLD analysis project Ga0180218, IMG submission 151334) | Enriched backyard soil microbial communities from Emeryville, California, USA - eDNA 3rd pass 37_C Kraft BY (version 2) (version 2) | ecosystem: Environmental > Terrestrial > Soil >... | reverse complement strand
CGCAGCTTCCGCTGACCTGCGGGCGGGCCCCGACCTCGGTCAGGCCACGCAGAATTCGTTTCCTTCCGGATCGGTCATGGTGACCCACTCGTACGGGCCCTGGCTTCCTCGGTACAGGACGGTCGCACCGGCCGCGACGAGCTTGTCGACGAGCGCGTCGCGGTCGTCGCCGGCGCGGATGTCGAAGTGCAGCCGGTTCTTCACCGTCTTGCCTTCCGGCACGAGCTGGAACAACACGCGCGGCCGGGCCGGGGTTTCCGGATCGGAGATCGCGGCACCGATCCTCCACACCAGTTTGCCCTCGAAGATCTCGGTATCGTCCTCCCGGGCCTGCCCGGCGGCGATGAGACCGCGGATGAAGTTCTCGTCGCTCGGCTCGACCCGCCATCCCAGCGCTTCCGCCCACCACTTCGCCTGCGTATGCGGGCTGTTCGAATCGACCGTCACCTGAAATTCGTATCCCATGTGCCGACGATACGACCGGGTACCGACAGATCAGGGACGGACGAGAATCCTGATCGGATTACCGACGTGGTTGTGCAGCTTCTCGATTCCCTCCGCGACGTTCTCGAGCGGCACGATCTCGCTGATCGAACGGTACAGATCGAGCCGGCCGCGGGAGACGAGCTCGGCGAGGACTTCGATGTCGACGTTCTTGTAGCCCAGATGCCCGAGCACCTGCTTCTGCGACAACCCGAAGTTCGCGGTCGGGCCGAGCGACGCCTCCTGACCGCTCAATCCGACGACGACCACCCGCCCGCCGCGGCGCACCGCCCCCAGCGCCTGATCGAATGTGACCTTCAGACCCGCGGAATCGAACGCGACGTCGAGACCCTTGCCGTTCGTCGCCTCGGTGATCTTGGCGGGCAGGTCGAGGTCGCGGGTGTCGAAGGCGTAGTCGGCGCCGAGCTCGAGCGCCCGGTCGAGGACGACGGGATCGATGTCGAGGGCGATGACCGGGACGGCGCCGACGAGCCGCGCCAGCTGCACGATGTGCGTACCGACCCCGCCGACGCCCCACACGCCCACGGCCTCGCCGACCCGGACCTGCCCGGTCCGCACCACGGCGCCGTAGGGGGTCGAGACGGCATCGGCGAGAATCGCCGCCTGCTCGAACGAGACGTTGTCGGGGATGCGGGTCAGGCCGCCGGCCTGCGCGACCGTGTACTCCGCCCACGCGCCGTCGTAGGCGAAGGCCATCAGCTGGATGTTCTCGCAGTTGGTCAGGTCGCCGCGGCGGCAGCTGCGGCACTGGAAGCACGGGCGCCCGGCGGACGGAATCACCCGATCACCGACCTGCCAGCCGGTGACCCCGGCGCCCAGGGCGGCGATGGTGCCGGATGCTTCGTGCCCCTGCGTGACGACCTGCAGCAGCGGCGGGAAGGTGCCGTCGAGCAGGCTCAGATCGGAATGGCAGATCCCGCAGAACTCGACCTTCACCAGTACTTCCCCGGGCCCGGGCGAGGGAATCGGAACATCTTCCAGGACATTGGTTTTCGAATCGGCATAGAATCTCGCTGCCCGCATGGTGTCGGCCATCGTCCCTCGTTCGTGTCGGCAACCCTCGTCGCTCGCGACCCTACTACCGCGACGGCCCGCGCGGTCGCCATGTGTGTTTTCCGGTTCCGGGTGGACCGAGCAGGCGCCGAATCCGGCGGCGCGGAGGCGCAGTTCGGCGCCGGAGGTGTTGCGGCACCGGCAAAGGGTCCGGGACGCTCAGCCCCGTGCGGACGGGTCCATCCAGAAGATCTGCCAGGAGTGGCCGTCCGGGTCGTCGTAGCTGCGACCGTACATGAAGCCGTGATCCTCGCTGTCCCCTGCAGCACCGCCCGCGGCGACAGCACGATCCACCAGCGCGTCCACATCCTCACGGCTGTCGGCACCCAAGCAGATGACACATTCCTTCACCTCGGAGGCGTCCGCGGTCCGCGCCGGATGGAGAGAGTCGAAAGAATCGCGCAGCATCAACATCGCGAACCGGTTCTCACCCAGTACGAGCACCAGCGCGCGGCCGTCGCTGAACTTCTCGTCGAAGGTGTAACCGAGGTCTGTGAAGAACTGCCGCGAGCGATCGATGTCGGCGACAGGCAGGTTCACGAAGATCGTCGAGTGCATGGAAAGGCTCCTCCGGTCCGCGGCATCCGAAACCGGACGCCGTCACAGGGCTGGACTCCCCGCGCCCCCGAAACTCATCGGTCCGCGGCGAACGGCATCGCGTTGTGTCCCGGGAGTGTCGCCGACGCCTACGGCTGATCTGGGACGCCTCCCGACTAGGCTCGACGCCGTGAGCGTGCGTGCAGGAATAGTCGTGACCGGGACCGAGGTACTGACCGGGAGGATCGCCGACCAGAACGGACCGTGGTTGTCCCAGCAGCTCCTGACACTCGGCGTCGACGTCGCCCACATCACGATCTGCGGCGACCGGCCCGCCGACCTGATCGCACAACTGCGCTTCCTCGCCGATCAGGGCGTCGACCTCATCGTCACCAGCGGAGGGCTCGGCCCGACCGCCGACGACCTCACCGTCGCGACCGTCGCCGATTTCTGTAACCGTGAGCTGCTGCTCGACCCCGAACTCGAAGAACACATCGCGGGTGTCATCGGCCGCTTCCGTCCGAACACCCCGGACCTGGACGCAGGGCCGACGCGTATCGGGATCCGCAAGCAGGCGCAGGTTCCCGCCGGTGCCACCGCCTTGCCGCCGACCGGCACAGCGCCGGGCGTGGTAATCCCAGCAGTGGGCGGTGACCGGCCGATCCCGACGTTCGTGATCCTGCCCGGGCCGCCCGGAGAGTTGCAGGCGATGTGGCCGAGCGCGGTCACCTCACCTGCGGTCGCCGAGGTACTGTCCCGAGCCGACGACCTGCAGCAGGAAACCGTGCGCGCCTACGGATTGCACGAGGCACAACTCGCCGAGACACTGCGCCGGGCCGAAGCAGAGATCGCCGACTTCGACCGGCTCGAGATCACCACATGTCTTCGAGGCGGCGAACTCGACATGGTGACCCGATTCGCCTCCGGCGACGCGGACGTCTACCGCCGTCTTCTCGGTGTTCTCACCGAATACCATGGGCGCCAGATCTTCTCCACCGACGGCTCCACCATCGACGACCAGCTGATCGACGTCCTCGACGGCCGGTCGATCGCGACCGCGGAATCGTGCACCGGCGGACTCGTCGCTGCGCGTCTCACCGCCCGACCCGGGTCGTCGGCCTATGTCATGGGCGGCGTCGTCTCGTACTCCAACGACGCCAAGTCCGACCTGATCGACGTACCGGCCGAGATGATCGCCGCACACGGTGCGGTCAGCGAACAGGTCGCCGCAGCGATGGCCGAGGGCGTCCGACGCCGTCTCGAAGCCGACGTCGCGGTCTCCACCACCGGGATCGCCGGCCCCGACGGCGGCACCGACACCAAACCGGTGGGCACCGTCTGCTTCGGCGTCGCGATCGACGGACGACCGACGTACACCGTCACCCGCCGTTTCCCCGGGGACCGCGAGCGGGTCCGAACCCTCACCACCACGGCCGCACTGCATCTCGTTGTCGCACAACTGAAACGATATTGAGTCTGCACCCGAGCCACCTCCCCACCGCTCTCGCCAACTTCCTCGACGTCGGGACCGCGACTCGTCGGCTTCAGCCCGTCGAGGTGATCCCGGTTTCGCTCCGCAGTGCGGCGAATGCAGCGCGGAGGTCTTCGGGGTCGTCGACCTGCAACGCCACGCGCCCGACCTGAGTGGTGGTGCGCCGGCGTTCGAGCAGATAGGGCAATTTCACCTCGATCGGTTCGCGCAGCAGCACGTCGACGTTGGTGCCGTCCGACCCGGGCAGATACAGCACGTCGTCCTCCACGATCGGCGAGGTGTGCTGGAATCTCCTGTGTATCAACGCTTTCTCGACGGTGCCGACAGGAAGGGTCGCGACCACCTGATGCCCGGACCGGACGACGAACCGGGCGTCGTCGAGCAGGTGCGGATGCACCACGCGGGAGGCGAGGATACCTAGCAGCGGCACGAAGCCGTACACCGAGACGACCAGCAGGGTGGTGCGCAGCCACGGCCAAGGCACGAGCAGGTGGATGGCGACGGTTTCGACCACACACGCGATCAGGAAAGCGATGGGCATGCCCATCGTGCCCCTGGTGTAGCCGATCGCGACCATCCCGTCGCGCAGGCCGTCGCGGCGTCGCCGGGCGAACAGCCACAGCGATCGGTAGGCGCGCAGTTCCGCGCGGATCAGGCCGGCAGCGGGGCCGGCGAGCTCGTCGAGCACGGCGTTCCAGGAGGCACCGGATCGACGCAGCGCCCGGATCCGCACGACGGTGACGGTGACGACGAGGGCGAACAACGGGAGTTCGACCGCGAGCCACAACACGAACGCGGTTCCGGGGGCGAGGATGCCGACGGCGGCGAGCACCGCGTTCGTCAGCGCCGTCAGGATCGCCACCACCAGTGCGCCGCGGTGGATCCGCTGCGCGGTCACGACTCCACCGCCCGCGCTGCGATCGTCTCGATGACCCGGACCGCGACGGCGCGTTGCGCGGGATCGGGCAGGACCTCGGCCATGTGGGGACTGTCGGCGACGTCGGCCGCGGTCGTCGCCCATTGCGCGAACATCCCGTCCGGGTCGTCGAGGTCGTCGAAGAAGGCGGCCAGGGCGTCGGCGGTCTCTTCGATGTGCTCGGTCACATCGGCGGGGTCGCGGCCGGCGAGCGCGCCGAACCGGCGATACAGGGCGACCAATTCGTGCCGGCATTCCGGGTCGGTCAGTGCTGCGGTTGCGGCGTCGACGAAGGGTTGCGGGGTCTGTCCGGACAGCGCGAGGATCTCCCAGCTGTCGCGTTCCCGGACGAACAACTCCCGCACGCGTGGATCGGTCTCACCGTCGACGAGTTCGGCGAACGCCTGCGCGAGCGGCGCGGACAGCGGCGAGAGCGGTTCACCGCGCCGGTGCAGGTCCAGCATCGCCGCGAGCGAATCGCGTTTGACCTGCAGGGTGCGCTGTTGTTCCTCGACGGCGGCGAGCAGCGCTTCGAGGTCGGCTCCGAGGTCGTCGGAGTCGTCCGTCGCACCGAGGACCGTGGCGACGGATCCGAGCGGCACCCCGGAGCGGGCGAGCCAGCGGATCCGCATGAGCCGGACCAGGTCCCCCAACGAATACACGCGGTACCCGTTGGAGGACCTCGGCGGTTCCGGCAGCAACCCGAGCCGGTGGTAGTGCCGAACCGTCCTGACGGTGGTCTCGGCCGCCTGCGCGAGCTCGCTGATTCTCATGCCCCCAGCATCAACCCTGACGTTGCGTCAGGGTCAAGTCTCCCGGTGGGCATGAGAGTGGGGTGGAGCGAGCCGTCAGGCGCGACGCGCGCGCACGGCGGCGGCGAGACGGTCGAGCTGGTCGGCGGTGGTCGCCCAGTCGATGCACGCGTCGGTGATGGACTTGCCGTACTCGAGCTCGTCGGCCTTGCCGAGGGTCAGGTCCTGACGACCCGCCTCGATGAAGCTCTCGAGCATGAGTCCGACGATGCCCTTCTCCCCCGCGACGATCCGCTCGGCGATGTCGGTGACGACGTCGACCTGCTTCTCGTGATTCTTGCTGCTGTTGCCGTGGCTGGCGTCGACGACGACCCGCTCCGGCAGACCCGCCTTACGCAGCCGGGCGAGGGTGTCGGCGACCGTCTCGACGTCGTAGTTCGGTCCGCTGCTGCCGCCGCGCAGGATGACGTGGCAGTCGGGGTTGCCGACGGTCTGGATCAGCGCGGCCTGGCCGTCCAGGTCGGTGCCGGGGAACACGTGGCTGGCGGCAGCGGCGCGCGTGCCGTCGACCGCGACCTGGACGTCGCCCTCGGTGGAGTTCTTGATGCCGACGGGCATGGACAGCGCCGAGCACAGCTGGCGGTGCACCTGGCTGGCGGCGGTGCGGGCACCGATCGCGCCGTAGGTGACCAGGTCCGCGTAGTACTGCGGGAGGATCGGGTCGAGGAACTCGCAGCCGACGGGCAGACCCAGGCTCGACACATCCAGCAGCAGCTTGCGGCCGATCCGCAGACCGGTGTTGATGTCGTACGTGCCGTCGAGGTGCGGGTCGTTGAGCAGGCCCTTCCAGCCCAGCGTGGTGCGCGGCTTCTCGAAGTAGACGCGCATGACGATGTGCAGCTCGTCGCGCAGTTCGTCGGCCTTCGCGGCGAGACGGCGGGCGTAGTCCATCGCGGCGGCCGGATCGTGCACGGAGCACGGTCCGACGACGACGAGCAGGCGGTCGTCGGTGCCGTCGAGGATGCCGACGGTGTCGGCGCGACCCGAACGCACGGTCGCGGCGGCGACCTCGTCGGGGGCGTGCTCGGTGCGCACGACGGACGGCGCCACGAGGGGGCTGATCCGCACGGTGCGCTGCTCGTCGAGATTCGAGGTCGAGATGCGGTCGATCTGGGTGCTCATGGGGTTCGGTTTCCTGTTCTCAGGCCGACCCACGAGAAGATGAGATTCCAGCGAGCCGGTCCGTTGTCCGGCTCGTAGGTGGTGAAGTCAGCGCTCGGTTACGCCGACCGACCCACCCCGGGCCGGCCTGCTAAACCAAAAATATGCGCGCTGCATGACGACGAGGGTAACAGACGCGTCCGCACCTGTCGGATCGGACCCCTGTCAACGTGGGCCCGTGGGCAGGACTACGCGCCCGAATGTCGTGCTGAGTACCCCGGCAGCGGAGCAGTACCACGCGCCGACGGCAGCGGCGAGTCCGAAGTAGCCACCGACCCTCGTCAGGCCGGTCACCTCCAGTAGCGCTCCGAGTGTCAGGAATACGAAAGCGACGAGGAGCACCGAGAAGGTGACGAAGAGGCCAATGCTGATCCGGGTGCTGGCAAACCACATGTAGAGGGTGAAGATGGTCCAGCCCAGCAGGAAGATTCCCACCCCCACGTGCCTCTCGTCGCCCATGTCCTCGGTGACGTAGGTGACCAGGTACCAGAAGCTCAACCAGAAGGCGCCGTACGAGCTGAAGGCCGTCGCCCCGAAGACGTTGCCCTTCAGGAACTCCCACATTCCGGCGGCGAGCTGGGTGAGACCGCCGTAGAACAACGCCACCCCGAAGACGGCAGCTTCCGCATCCGACGAGATGAATCCGGCGTTGGCGCAGGACAGGATGAACGTGGTGAGTGCAAATGCTGCCAGACCCAAAGGCCCGGGGTCGGCGATGTGAGCGCCTCTGTGAATGGGGACGGCGATTTCGTTGGGGTCGTCTTCGGTGTACGGCATCCGCCGGCTCCTTTCGGAGAAAGGACCCGGCACAGGCTCCCGGGGCCTCACATCGGATGATTCGAATATCTACAAGTGTGCGCCTCGGCCATCGGTGTGCGCGGGGCAATCGGATGCCACTTCCTGTCGGCAACCTCCCCGGGTGCAACCGATCGAGTCGGCTGCATATATCCGAAATGCCGGAGCATCCGCTGCCGGCGGGCAATCGAAGCGAGTGACCGGTTGTAGCGCAACAGAGTTGGACGATATCCGCAGATGCCGTAAACAGATCCGGGTGTGGCGGTCGCCGGTGGCAATTTCAGTGACGGTCGATCCCGGCCACTATCGAGTCGATGAGGCGATTCTCCTCGACCGGATCAGCCGGCCAGAGGAGCAGCGTCATGAACGATCTGACGGCGAATTCGGTCGAGGTGGTGTCGGATGGATCGATCCCGATGAGTTCGGCTGCAAGCGCGGCGACCGTATCCGAGGTGATGGCGGTGGGTGCCATCGTGATCAGGTGACCCGAGCGTAGGAACTGCCGAATCACTCGGTCCTGTCGGAGTTCTCGTAGTGCCACCGAGATCGCAACGCTTGCTCGGTCGCGACCGTCGAGGCCTGCGGTCGCGGTGCGGACGGCGGTGACGATGTGAGCCGATGCGGTCATCAGGACGGACTCGATGACGGCCGTGCGACCGCCGACGTGCCGGTAGACGGTCGCTCGCGAACAGTGTGCGTGCCGAACGAGGTCGTTGATGTCGAACTCGGTCACTCCACGCCTGGCGATCAGTTCTGCAGCGCAAGCGATCAGGCGGTCTCGGGCGACGTCGGAGCGCTTCCCGTCGATCAACCAGTCATAACCCACAGTCTCAGTATGAGACATCAGCAGATCGTTCTCGGCGGATCGGCGCAGGTCACAGGCCCGCGTTGAGACACGTACCGCGAAGGGTGAATCCAGACGTATCGACTTGGTGCCGAGGGGTTGTCAGCAGACGTCTCCGGTACGCAGCCTCGACGTATGCATGATCTCGACGATCCGTACGGCTACCTCGCGCAACTCCGACGTCGAGACCCGGTCCACCGACTCGGTGACTCACCGTTCTTTCTGGTCACATCCTGGGACCTGATCGCCGAAGCCGTGAGTCGACACGATGAGTTCTCGTCGAACCTCACCGCGACGATGGTGTGGCACCCCGATGGCACCGTCACCGCGTTTCCGATCGCCGAACTCGGGTCGCCGCTGCACGTGCTGGCCACCGCCGACGAACCTACGCACCGCGTTCACCGGGCGCTGGTAATGCCGTCTCTGACCGCCCGGCGGATCAGCCGCCTGGAGCCGTTCATCTCCGAGACGCTGAGCGCGCTGTGGACCGCGGGCCTCCAGCAAGGACGTATCGATTGGGTTCGCGCGGTCGCACAGCGTCTACCGATCAGTGTGGTCGCCGCACTGCTGGGCTTTCCCGCCTACGACACCGACGACCTCGTGCGGTGGTCCCTTGCCAGTACCGTTCTTCTCGACGGCGTGGTCACCGCCGACCAGCTCGAAGCAGCGACACAGGCCGTCGGCGAACTCGGCGTGTATCTCTCGGAGGCATTCGGCGCAGCCATGGAAGAGCCCGGCCACAACGTGATGGGAGACCTCGCCCGCACGGTCAGCGCCGGGGACCTCGACCACGACACAGCGGTGATGATCCTCATCCAACTCGTCACCGCGGGCATCGAATCCACCGTGAGCCTGATCGGTAACGCTGCCTGGCTTCTCGGAACCCACCCCGACATCCAACGTGAGGTGCGCGCCGATATCGCTCTCCTTCCGAGGTTCGTCGAAGAAGCACTGCGACTCGAGTCACCCTTCCGTGGCCACTACCGGTACGTCGTTGCCGACACCACCCTGGGTGGGGTCGCGCTGCCCGCAGGTTCACACCTATATCTGTCGTGGGCGGCGGCGAATCGCGACGATGCGACCCTCGACGTCCCGAATGCCATCGACCTCGGCTCGACAACTCACCGCCCTCACATGGCCTTCGGGAAGGGGATTCACCATTGCGTCGGAGCCGCCTTGGCTCGGCTCGAGGGCAACATGGCGCTCGAACACCTCCTCGGCGCCACCACTGACTTCAACATCGACGACCAGGAACCCGAATGGGAACACAGCCTGCTGGTCCGACGTCTTCGAACCCTGACGCTCGGGGTGACGCAATGAAACTTCTTCCTGAAAGCGGAAACTTCTTCCTGAAAGCGAACCCGCCGAGAACGCGTGGCCGTCCGGTTGATCGCCCGAACAACACTGCGTCCACCGGGACGAGTTCTCGACCGCTGGAGCGGCACCACGGCCGAAGGTCCGAAAAGCCAGTTATGTCCTGGTACTTTCTTGCGAAACCGAAGAAACGGAGTTCCAGCGTGACCATCCGCCGCGTCCCCATGCTTCTCGTCTCGCTCGCAGCCTCCGTCGCACTCGTCGGGGCCGGATGTTCGTCGGATTCGGACGCCGGTTCGACGACCACCGCGCCGCCACCGGCCGGTTCCGTCGCCGGCGTGACCGTGCCGGATGCATTCACCGCGCTCACCCTCGACACGATCGGGAATCCGCCGCTGCCGTTCCGCGGAACGGACGGCAAGTACCACGTGGTCTACGACCTGCAGCTCACCAACGCCACCAAGGTGCCGGCGAGCCTGGACAGGATCGACGTGGTCGACGGCGAGGATCCGACGAAGGTGATCGCCAGTTTCTCCGGTTCCGCGCTGGTCGATCCGGCCTGTGTCTTCGGCGACTGCAATCGACTGCGCGACCTGCCCGCAGGCTACGTGGACAGCAACGCGATCCCGCCGCAGGAAAGCCGGGTCCTGTTCATCGACTTCACCCTGGACTCGCTCGACCAGGCTCCGAAGGCCCTGTTGCACCACCTCTACGGAACCGGCGCTGCCTCACCGGCATTCGGGATGCCGGGACCGATCGACTACCTGACGACGCCGATCGCCGTCTCCACACAGACCGTGCCGGTCATCGCTCCCCCGGTCCGTGGCGACAACTGGATCGCACTCAACGGATGCTGCGAACCGGGTTTCCCGCACCGCAGTTCGCTGATGTCGGTCAACGGCAAGCTGAACAACAGCCAGCGCTTCGCGATCGACTGGAAGCGCACCAATGAGCAGGGCGAGTTCTACACCGGCGACAAGACCAACAACGAGAGCTACGTCGACTACGGGACCGACATCCTCGCCGTCGCCGACGGCACCGTGGTCTCGATCCTCGACGGGATGGAGGCGAATGCCCCGGGTGTCCTGCCCGCGAGCAATCCGGAACTGGCGGCGAAATTGACCGTCGAGAACGTCGACGGCAACCACGTCGTGCTCGACCTGGGCAACGGCGTGTACGCCATGTACGCCCACATGATCTCCGGGTCGGTCACGGTGAAGCCCGGCGACAAGGTCACCGAGGGCCAGGTGCTCGGCAAGCTCGGCAACACCGGCAACGCGAACGCATCCCACCTGCATTTCCAGTTGATGGACGGTCCGAGCCTGCTCGAGGCGGATTCGCTGCCGTACGAGATCAAGGGCTTCGACTACGACGGGCAGGTCGCGCCACAGCAGATCGCCGATGCGGACGACTACCTGAGCGGCACGTTCCTGCAGGGCAAGCTGCCGGAACCGGAGTCGCGGACCGACGAGTTGCCGCTGAACCTGGCGATCGTGGACTTCCCCGAAGCCGGGTGATATCGCCCTGCCTTCAGGGCACCCTCGATCGTCGGATCCGTCTGTGCGAAAGGCGTCCCGCACATGGACGGTGATGTCGCCGGTCTCCTGTTCCATCGAGTGAGCCCGATTCCCTGAGAATATGACCGTTCTCCTGCTACAGTCCGGCCACCCTGTGAGGAGAATTGCGTTCTCACAGTGCGGCCGGAGGTGCTCACCGACGGCCGGCACGACCGTTGAACACCCCACCCGCCCAGCCGGGGCGGCGCCGGCATGGAGGAACCAGTGACGAAACTGCGAGTTGTCCAATGGACCACGGGAAAGGTCGGCAAGCTCAGTTTGCGCGGAATCCTCGACGACCCCCGGCTGGAATTGGTCGGGGTCTACGCCTACTCGCCCGAGAAGAACGGGGTGGACGCCGGCTCCCTGTGCGGTCGCCCCGACACCGGAGTCGTCGCCACGACCGATGTGGACGCGCTGATCGCCCTGGATCCCGACGTGGTGATCTACACGCCGTTCATGGCCGACCTCGATCACGCCGTGCGATTGCTGGAGAGCGGCCTCAACGTGATCAGCACCAATCTGTTTCTCAATGTCGGTGGGATCCAAGGAGAAACGGAGAAACAGCTGGCCGCCGCCTGCGAGCGCGGAAACAGCTCGCTCTACATCTCCGGTGTCAACCCCGGCTGGATCAACACGATGGTGACGGCGATGACCGCGGTGTGCCGAGACGTGGAAAGGGTGTCGATCTTCGAGTCGGCCGACGTATCGGTCTACGAATCGGCCGAGACCTGGCAGGCACTCGGCTTCTCGCTGCCCGAAGCGACGCCCGAGGCCGTGGAAATGTCGAAGCTGTGGCTGAGCACCTTCCGCGACTCGGTCCGTCGCATGGCCACCGCTCTGGGCTACCGACTGGACGACATGGAGTTCTTCATCGAACACGCCACGGCGTCGACAGATGTCGATCTCGGTTGGCTGCGCATCGACAAGGACACCATCGCAGCGATACGCGCCGGCTGGAACGGCACGATCGGAGGCAGGACGGTCGTCCAATCCAACGTCGCGTGGTATCTCACCAAAGAGCTCAACACGGACTGGCAGTTCGACGACAACCACTATCACGTCATCATCAAGGGTGAGCCCGAAGTGCAGACCCGCATCCGGTTCGTCCCTCCCGACACGTGGGGCAACCACGAATGGGACACGATGACGGCGATGCCCGCGGTCAACGCGGCCTTCGACGTGGTGGCCGCCCCGGCAGGGATCTCGACCCTCAAGGACATCGGTCTGGTCTGCGCACCTGCAGGAATCTGGCTGGACCACTCTGCGGAGTCCACACCGATGTGACACGGGAACAACCGGTTGCCTGACCCACCGCGGAGGGGAATCACGCTGACCCCCTCGGCGCGCCCCACCCCGTGCGCGTTTTCGGTAGTCACCGCTACCGAAAACACGCACGGGTCACAGGGTTCGGCGCAGGAACTCCACGACGTCGCGGGCCGCGGTGTGCGCCGCGGGCGCGACGCCGGGCAAGGCGACGAAACCGTGGATCGTGTCGGGATAGTGGTGGTGCTCGGTCTCCACCCCCGCCGCCCGTAGTGCGTCCGCGTAGCGGAATCCGTGGTCGCGCAACGGATCGTGCCCGGCGGTGAGGATCAGCGTCGGCGGCAGTGATTCGTGCGAGGCGGCGCGGATCGGGGACGCCCGCCAGTCCTCGGTGCCGTAGCCGTCGCCGAGGTAGAGCCGCCCGAACGTCCGCATCTGCTTCGACGTGAGCAGCGGCGCGTCCGCGTGGGCATCCTCGGACGGCCACCGCTCGTACATCTCCACCGCCGGATACACGAGCACCTGGGCACGCAGCGCGGGGCCGTCGGTGTCGCGGGCGTGCAGGGCCGCGACCGCGGCCAGGTTCCCGCCCGCGCTGTCGCCCATGACCGCGATCCGGGCCGGATCCCCGCCCAGTTCGGCCGCGTTCGCCCGCACCCACTGCAATGCCGTCCACGCGTCGTCGACCGCCGCCGGATACGGGTGTTCGGGGGCGAGGCGGTAGGTCGGGCACACGACGATCGCCCCGGCCTGCGCGGCGACCCGGCCCGCCATCCAGCGGGACTGCTCCGGCGATCCGATGCACCAGCCGCCGCCGTGGTAGTTCACCACGATCGGGCGCGGTCCGGTGCCGGCCGGGGTGTGGATGCGCAACCGGATTCCGTCGTCGATGTGCCGATCCGCCACGACCACCCCCGCCGCGTCCGTCCCGACGACGAGCCGTCCCGGTGCGGAGGCGATCAGCCGGGCCCGGCGTGCCCGCAACGCGACCATCTCCGGACCGTCGGACGGCTCGCGGGCCAGGACCCGCAGGACGGCACCGAACAGCCGGGTGCGGGCGGGCAGCGGCAAGACGGGGATCTGCTCCATCCCGCGAATATAGAACGTGCGAAAGTGCCCCTCGCCCGATTCGGGCGAGGGGCACCTGTCCACGTGCTTACCGGACGACGAGTTCGCCGTCCTCCACCGCGACCGTCACAGCGCTGCCTTCGACGAGTTCGTCGTCGAGCAGCAGGTCGGCGATGCGGTCGTCGACCTCGCGCTGGATGGCGCGGCGCAACGGCCGGGCCCCGAACTCGGGCTGGTGGCCGCGCTCGGCGATCCAGTCGACCGCGTCGGCCGCGATCTCGAGCTCGATTCCCTTGGCCTGCAATCGTGCCCGCGACTCGTCGAGCAGCAGATCCGTGATGCGGTGCAGCTGGTCGGTGTCGAGCTTGCGGAACAGCACGATCTCGTCGATGCGGTTGAGGAATTCCGGTCGCATCGATTCGCGCAGCCGACCCATCACCCGGTCCCGCAGCGGCTTCTCGGCGGCTTCGGCGTCACCGGTGGTGAAGCCGAGCGCCCCGCCGCGGCTGGAGATGATGTCCGAGCCCAGGTTGCTGGTCATGATCACCACGGTGTTGGTGAAGTCGACCGTGCGACCCTGGCCGTCGGTGAGCCGGCCGTCGTCGAGCACCTGCAGCAGCGTGTTGAACACGTCCGGGTGTGCCTTCTCGATCTCGTCGAGCAGGACCACCGAGTACGGGTTGCGCCGCACCTGCTCGGTGAGCTGACCGGCCTCGCCGTAGCCGACGTACCCGGGCGGGGCACCGACGAGGCGGCTGACGGTGTGCCGTTCGCCGAACTCGCTCATGTCGATGCGCAGCATCTTGTTCTCCTCGCCGAACAGCACCTCGGCCAGTGCCTTGGCCAGTTCGGTCTTGCCGACGCCGGTCGGCCCGAGGAACAGGAAGCTGCCGACGGGCCGGTGCGGATCCGACATGCCGGCGCGGCTGCGTCGCACGGCCCGCGCGACCGCGCGCACCGCTTCGTCCTGCCCGACGACGCGCTTGTGCAGTTCGTCCTCGAGATTACGCAACCGGTCCTTCTCGGCCTGCGTCATGCGGGTCGCCGGGATTCCGGTTGCCCGCGAGACGATCTCGGCGATCACCTCGGAGTTCACCTCGGGCGCCTCGGCCGTCGGGTCCGCCTGACCGAGACGTGCCTGCACGGAAGCGATCTCGTCGCGCAGACGCGACGCCTGCTCGTACTGCTCCGCCTTGACGGCCTCGTCCTTCTCGGCCTCGAGCGCCGCGAGGCGGTCCCGCAGCTCGACGGTGTCGACGCGCGGCGTACGCAGCCGCAGCCGGGCACCGGCCTGGTCGATCAGGTCGATCGCCTTGTCCGGCAGGTGCCGGTCCGGCAGGTACCGGACGGACAGGTCCACCGCGGCGTCGAGCGCGTCGTCGGTGTAGACGACGCCGTGGAACTCGGCGTACCGGTCACGCAGGCCGCGCAGGATCGCGACGGCATCCGCGTGGGTGGGTTCACCGACGGTGACGGGCTGGAACCGCCGTTCGAGAGCAGGGTCCTTCTCGATGTGCTTGCGGTACTCGTCGAGGGTCGTGGCGCCGACGACGTGCAGCTCGCCGCGCGCGAGCTTCGGCTTGAGGATGTTGCCCGCGTCCATGGCGCCTTCGCTGCCGCCGCCGCCCGCACCGACGACGGTGTGGATCTCGTCGATGAACACGATCAGCTCACCGGACTGCGCGGTGATCTCGTCGAGCACGTTCGTCAGGCGTTCCTCGAAGTCGCCGCGGTAGCGGGTCCCGGCGACCATCGCGGTCAGATCGAGCTGGACGATGCGCTTGTCGCGCAGGCTGTCCGGCACGTCCCCGTCGACGATGCGCTGGGCGAGTCCTTCGACGATCGCGGTCTTGCCGACACCGGCCTCACCGACGAGCACCGGGTTGTTCTTGGTGCGCCGGGACAGGATCTCGACGGTCTGCTCGATCTCGTCGGCCCGGCCGATGACCGGGTCGATCTGCCCGTCCCGCGCACGGGCGGTCAGGTCGACGCCGAACTTGTCGAGGGTCGGGGTGGTGGACTCGGCCTGCGGCGGCGCGGTGGCCGGTTGCAGGGCGGCCTGCAGCGACTGCGGGGTCACCCCCAGCGACGCGAGCAGCCGGCCCGGGCCGCGGGTGCGGTCGGCGGCGAGCGCGAAGAACACGTGCTCGGGATCGATGTAGGTCGAGCCGAGCGCGCGTGCGAGTTGGTGCGCCTCGAGCAGCGCGGTCCGGACGGTGCCGCTGAGCACCGGCGCGGTCGCACCGTCTCCGGCGCCCGGCGCCGGGAGGCGTTCGTCGACGGCGGCGACGACCGCGGTGGGATCGGCTCCGGCGCGGGTCATGAGCGTCCGGGCCGGGTCCTGCTCCGCCATGACGCGGAGAATGTGCAGCGCATCGAGGTCCGCGTCGCCGCGTTCGGTGGCGAAGCGTGCCGCAGCTGCCATGAGGTCCTGCGTGCCGCGGCCGAGGAAGCGGGAGATGTCGATGCGGCCAGGGCCACCAGGCCCGAAGAATGACGGCATTCCGAAGCCTTTCTTCCGAGACTTGAGTCTTACGAACTCAACTAACGTGCCGGATCCCCGATCAATTCCCGGAGATGCGTGAGCTGCATCACCCGGATGGTTGCGCCCATTTATATTGTGCACAACATAACCGTGCACTACATTCATGGTCGTGTCCGACGCATTCGCTCTCGACCAGCAGGTCTGCTTCGCCCTCTACACCGCCTCGCGGGCCACCACCGCCGTCTACCGGCCGCACCTCGACCGGCTCGGCATCACCTATCCGCAGTACCTGGTGATGCTGGCGCTGTGGGAACGCGACGGTCGCGGGGTCCAGGACCTGTGCGATGCGCTCGATCTCGATACGGGGACACTCTCGCCGCTCCTCAAGCGGCTCGAAGCCGCCGGGCTGATCGAACGACGCCGGCAGAGCACCGACGAACGCCGCGTCGTCGTGCACCTGACCGACGCCGGCACCGAGATGCGCTCGGCCGCGCAGGACATCCCGGAATGCATCGCCCGGGCATCGGGGCTCGACATCGCCGAACTGGTCGCCCTGCGCGACACGCTCCACCGAATGACCGCGGCGCTCCACACCGCAACATCGACAACGACAGGGAGCACGACATGAACGTCCTCTACACCGCCGAAGCCCTCTCCACCGGCGCCGGCCGCAACGGCAACGTCCGCACCGCCGACGGCCGCCTCGACCTGCAGCTCGCCATGCCGACCGAAATGGGCGGCTCCGGCGACGGCACCAATCCCGAGCAGCTCTTCGCCGCCGGTTACGCCGCGTGCTTCCACTCGGCGCTGCAGCTCATCGCGCGGCAGGAGAAGGCAGACATCACCGACTCGGCCGTGGGAGCGCGCGTGGCCATCGGCCCGAACGACGACGGCGGCTTCGAGCTGACCGTCACGCTCGAGGTCACCCTCCCGAACGTGCCGCGCGAGCAGGCACTCGCGCTGACCGAGAAGGCGCACCAGGTGTGCCCGTACTCCAACGCAACCCGCGGCAACATCGAGGTCGCTCTCGAGGTGTCGGAGGACTGACGTCCTCGGTGTGCCTTTGTGGCGGTCCCCACCGCCACAAAGGCACACCGGGCCGAAGGCCCTACTGTGGTGAGTGTGTGCAAGCAGGACGAATCCCGGCTCGCGAGATTCACGGCGACCCTCGGTTTCGCCCTCGACGACTTCCAGCTCCGCGCATGCCGCGCGCTCGACGAGGGCCGGGACGTGCTGGTGTGCGCACCCACCGGGTCCGGCAAGACCGTGGTCGGCGAGTTCGCCGCGACCCTCGCGCTCGCCGGTGAGGGCAAGTGCTTCTACACCACCCCGATCAAGGCGCTGAGCAACCAGAAGTACAGCGATCTCGCCGCCCGGTTCGGGGACGACCACGTCGGGCTGCTCACCGGCGACCTCTCGCTGCGCCCGCACGCCCCGGTGGTCGTGATGACGACCGAGGTGCTGCGCAGCATGCTGCACGGCGGTTCCCCGCTGCTCGCCGGGCTGACCCACGTCGTGATGGACGAGGTGCACTATCTCGCCGACCGCGACCGCGGCGCCGTGTGGGAGGAAACGATCCTCACCCTCCCCCCTGCCGTACGCCTGGTGAGCCTGTCGGCGACGGTGAGCAACGCCGAGGAATTCGGCGAATGGATCGGCCGGGTGCGCGGGCCGACGACTGTCGTCGTCGAGGAGCACCGGCCGGTGCCGCTGTGGCAGCACGTCCTGGCCGGTGGCCGGCTGTTCGACCTGTTCTCCCCCGTCACCGGCACCGTCGACGAGCAGCTCGTCCGGTACATCGCGCACCGCCAGCTCGTCGAGGCGGCGCCCGCGGTTCCCGGCCGCGCACGTCGCCGCCGACGCACCGCGACTCCCGGCCCGGCGGGCGCCGACCGTCCCGAACTGGTGGCGCGGCTCGAGGCCGAGGATCTGCTGCCCGCGATCTGGTTCCGGTTCAGCCGGGCCGGCTGCGACGCCGCCGTCGACGAATGCCTGCGCTCGTCGCTGCGGCTGACCGATTCCGGGGATGTCGACCGGATCCGTTCCGTCGTCGAAATGCACACGGCGACAGTGTCACCCGCGGACCTCGATGCACTCGGTTTCGCCGAGTGGCTGGACGGGCTCGAACGCGGCTTCGCGGCCCACCACGCGGGGATGGTGCCGGTGTTCCGGCACGCCGTGGAGGAATTGTTCGGCCTCGGGCTGGTCCGCGTCGTCTTCGCCACCGAGACCCTCGCGGTCGGCGTGAACATGCCGGCACGCACCGTCGTTCTCGAACGCCTCGTCAAACCCACCGCGGACGGCCCCGAGCGGCTCACCCCCGGCGAGTACACCCAGCTCACCGGCCGCGCCGGTCGCCGCGGCATCGACACGGAGGGGCACGCGGTGGTGCTGTGGACCCCCGAGGTGCAACCGGCGACCGTCGCCGGTCTCGCGTCCACCCGCACCTATCCGCTGACCAGTTCGCTGCGCGTCGGCTACAACACGGCCGTGAACCTGGTGGACCGGCTCGGCGCGCCCGCCGCCCGCGACCTCCTGCGTCGTTCCTTCGCCCAGTACCAGGCCGAGAAGTCCGTCGCTGCCCTCACCGCCGCGGCCCGCACCAACACCGCGCGGCTGCGCGACATGGACTCGGAACTCGCTGCTGCGGAAGGCTTTCCGGAGTACCTCGCGTTGCGCGACCGTCTCGTCTCCGCGCGCGGCACGGCCCCGTCGGAGACGGTGACGGCGCTGGCGCGGGCGGTGCGCTCACATCCGGTGCACCGCCGCGGCGACCGCGACCGCCTGCTCGCACTCGCGGACCGGCGGCACACTCTGGACGACGACACCGACACGATGCGCACCCGCATCGCGACCGTCACCGACCGCCTCACCGACACGTTCGACGGGGTGCTGGCCCTGCTCGACGAACGCGGCCACGTCCTACTCGATCCGCACGGCGGCCACGCGTATGTCACCGACGACGGGCGACGGCTGGCCCGGATCTATTGCGCGAACGATCTTCTCGTCGCCGAATGCCTCCGCAACGGCGTGTGGGCGGGTCTCGACGCGGCCGAGCTGGCGGCGGTCGCGTCGAGCGTGCTCGGCGAATCGCGCAGCCGTGTCCCGGCACGGGCGGGTCGTGCGACCGCTGCGGTGGACGCCGCGCTGCGCGCGACCGGGCGGGTGTGGACGGACCTGGCCACCGCCGAGCAGCGGCTCGGGCTCCCGCCCTCGCCCGAACCGGACCCGGTCGCGGTCGTCGCGATCCACCGGCTCGCGCGCGGCGACGGGCTGGCCGCGGCCTTGCGCGCCGTCGACAGCGACATCTCGGCCGGCGACCTGCTGCGCCGCTACCTGCGCACGCTGGATCTGGTGGGCCAGACGGGGTTGTGCGAACGCGATGCGCTGCCGGTGCCGGGGGCGTGCGCGCCCGGGACCTCGACCTCGGATTTCAGGTGAGCGAGCACAACCTTTCGGACAGCTCCCACAATTGCCGCGCGACGGTCTCGTCGTGCGAGCGGGCGTTCGACCGCACCCGATGCGGGTGACCGCGCATCTCGAAAAACTTGTCGGGTCCGTAGAATCCGCCGGGAACGACGTCCGGTGAGGTCGCCGCGTACAGCAACGGCAGCGCACCCTTCTCCGCGGACTGCCCGATGATCGGATCGCTGATCTTCATCATCCAATCCTGGATCGACTCGGTGCGCGATTGCAGATTCGTCCGGGCATATCCGGGATGCGCGGCCAGCGACAGCACCGTCGAGCCCTGCGCGGTCAGCCGGCGCTGCAACTCGTATGCGAACAGCAGGTTCGCCAGCTTCGACTGTCCGTAGGCGAGCCAGCGATCGTAGCGGCGGCGCTCCCAGTTCAGGTCGTCGAGACCGATGCGCCCGATCCTGTGCATCGCACTCGAGACGGTGACGACCCGATCGGTGATGCGGTCGAGCAGCAGGTTGGTCAGCGCGAAGTGCCCGAGGTGGTTGGTGCCGATCTGCATCTCGAAACCGTCGGCGGTCCGGCGCAACGGCACCGCCATGACCCCCGCATTGTTGACGAGGACGTCGACCTTCTCGATACCGGCGGCGAATTCGCGGACCGAGGCCAGATCCGCGAGATCGAGGCGCTTCACCTGCGCGCGGGGACCGATCGACGCGGCGACGTCCTCCCCCTTTGCCACGTCGCGGCACGCGAGGACGACGTCCGCGCCGGCCTTCGCGAGGGCACGGGCGGTCTGCTCCCCCAATCCGCTGTTGGCGCCGGTGACGACGACGGTGCGCCCCTGCTGATCCGGAATGTCCCTTGTGGTCCAAGCGGTCATGGCCGCCACCCTACGCCGGACCGCACCGCCCACGACACGTGTCCGAAACATCACGGGGATACCGTCACGGTCGTTGCCGTGCCGAAAGGAATACGTGTGCCGAAAGGAGTTCGCGTGCCGCCACGTCACCGATCGGCCCTGCTCGCCCAGTTCGACGTCGACCGACCCGGCCGCCCGCAGCAGGCGATCCTCGACGAGTTGCGCCGCGTGATCCTGTCCGGCGCGGCCCCGCCCGGCACGGCGATTCCGGTCGGTGAGATCGCGGAGCTGTTCGGGGTGAGCCGGATACCGATTCGCGAAGCACTCAAGACGCTGATCGGTGAGGGACTCGTCGACCACCGGCAGAACGGCGGCTACACCGTCGCCCGGCTGACCGCGGCCGAGTTCCGCGAGATGTACCTGGTGCGGGAAACCCTCGAGACGGCGTCGCTGACCGCCGCGGTCGTGCACGCGACCGAGGCCGACCATGCGCTGGCACGCGCCAGCCACGAGCGGCTCGAACAGGCCGTCGCCGAGGACGATCCGGTCGCCTACCATCGGGAGAGCCGGGTGTTCCACATGGCGCTGACCGCGCCGTCGCGCATGCACCGGCTGCTGCACATGCTCGAATCTGCTTGGAACATCACCGAACCCGTTCAGCCGATGGTCCACGTGACGGCAGCCCACCGCGCCGTCCTTCACGCCGATCACGGCCGCATGCTCGACTGCTTCCTCGCGCGCGACGTTCCGGGGCTGCTCGCTGCCGCCGAGACGCACAATCGCAGGCTCGATTCGACGATCGAGACTCTCCCGGTCGACACGGGTCTGCTGACCCGGGAAGATATACATTTCGAGTAATACGGCGGCAACACGACGTCGATAGCGTTTCCGGCATCGGACGTCATCGCCGTTGCTGGCGTTCCGGGCACACACCGTTTCTACGGGACCACACCGATCCGCTCGGCGAACAGCCCGATCGGTGCAGTATCCCGTCGATGCCAGGAGCACCCATGACCGAAGTGATCTCACCCCCCGTCACCGCCGCCACCGCGTCGTCCGCGCCACCCTACGATCCGCGGTTGACCAACGACGATCTGGCTCCGCTGAAGGATCAGCGGTGGGGCTCGTACAACATCTTCGCGTTCTGGATGTCCGACGTGCACAGTGTCGGCGGATACGTCACGGCCGGAAGTCTTTTCGCGCTCGGTCTGGCGAGCTGGCAGGTGCTGGTCTCACTGCTGGTCGGAATCACGATCGTCTACTTCTTCTGCAATCTGGTCGCCAAACCCAGCCAGGTGACGGGTGTGCCCTATCCCGTGATCTGCCGCAGCGTGTTCGGCGTGCTCGGCGCGAACATCCCGGCGATCATCCGAGGGTTGATCGCGGTGGCCTGGTACGGCATCCAGACGTTCCTCGCCTCGGCGGCACTGGACGTGGTGCTCGTCAAGCTGTTTCCGTCGCTGGCGCCGTACGCCGTCGTGGAGGACTACGGCTTCGCCGGCCTGTCCGCGCTCGGCTGGGTCAGCTTCCTGACGCTGTGGGTCCTGCAGGCGTGCGTGTTCTGGCGCGGCATGGAATCGATCCGCAGGTTCATCGACTTCTGCGGTCCCGCCGTGTACGTGGTGATGTTCCTGCTGTGCGGCTACCTGATCTCGAAGGCCGGCTGGAGCGCGATCGACCTGAACCTGGGCTCCGTCACCCACACCGGCTGGTCCTCGATTCCGGTCATGCTCGGCGCCATCGCACTGGTGGTCTCGTACTTCTCCGGCCCGATGCTCAACTTCGGTGACTTCTCCCGGTACGGCAAGTCCTTCGCCGCCGTCAAGCGCGGTAACTTCCTCGGGCTGCCCGTCAACTTCCTGGTGTTCTCGCTCCTCGTGGTTGTCACCGCGTCGCTGACGCTGCCGGTGTACGGCGAGCTGATCACCGACCCGGTCGAGACGGTCGCGCGCATCGACTCGACGTTCGCGATCGTCCTGGGCGCGCTCACCTTCGCGATCGCCACCGTGGGCATCAACATCGTCGCGAACTTCATCTCGCCCGCGTTCGACTTCTCGAACGTGAGCCCGCAGAAGATCAGCTGGCGTGCCGGCGGCATGATCGCCGCGGTCGGCTCGGTGCTGATCACCCCGTGGAACCTGTACAACAACCCGGACGTCATCCACTACACGCTCGAGACGCTCGGCGCGTTCATCGGCCCGCTGTTCGGCATCCTCATCGCCGACTACTACCTGGTCCGCAAGCAGAAGGTGATCGTCGACGACCTGTTCACCATGTCCGAGAAGGGCGCCTACTGGTACCGCAAGGGTTACAACCCGGCCGCGGTGGTCGCGACCGTCGTCGGCGCCGTCGTCGCGATGATCCCGGTGCTGTTCAACAACGCCCCCGGCATGCACACGGCCGCGCAGTACAGCTGGTTCATCGGCTGCGGACTCGGGTTCGTCACCTACCACCTGCTCGCGACCCGCACCCGGCTCGCGGTGCAGATCCCCGAATCATCGTCCGTCACACAGGAAGTCGTCTGACCATATGTTCATCAAGGTCATCAACCCGAACACCACGTGGTCGATGACCGCCACGATCGAGGCGTGTGCCCGGGCCGTCGCAGGCCCGGGCACACGCGTCGAGGCGGTCAGCCCCGAGATGGGGCCCGCGTCGATCGAAAGCCACTACGACGAATCCCTGGCCGTACCCGGCCTTCTCGCCGAGATCGCGAAAGGGGAAGAAGACGGCGCCGACGGCTACGTGATCGCGTGCTTCGGAGACCCGGGCCTGGACGCCGCCCGCGAGGTCGCGACCGGACCGGTCGTGGGGATCGCCGAGGCGGCGATGCACACCGCGAGCTTCCTGGGCCGGGGTTTCTCCGTCGTCACGACCCTCGGCCGCACCACGGGCCGGGCCCGGGACCTGGCCGAGCGCTACGGATTCCGCGACGCGTGCCGGGGTATCCACGCGTGCGAGATTCCGGTGCTCGACCTCGAGACCGACCCCGACGCCCGCAAGATCATCACCGAGGCATGCCACGAGGCCCTCGAGACCGACGGCTCCGACGCGATCGTGCTGGGCTGCGCGGGGATGGCCGATCTGTGCGCGCGGATCTCCGCCGACATCGGCGCCCCCGTGGTCGACGGCGTTGCGGCCGCGACCCTCACGGTGCAGTCGCTGGTCACGATGGGCCTGACAACCGGCAAACGCGGCGAGTTCGCGCCGCCGCCGCCGAAGCCCTACACGGGAATCCTGAAGGGCTTCACAACAATCCGGTGAGCCGGCGCGACCCCTCGTGCAGGAATCGCAACTGCTCGTAGTCGGTCGGCGAGACGCGCAGCGGAGAGCCCTGCAGGCACAGTCCCCCGACGACCTCGGCCGCGTGGTTACGGATCGGCACCGCCAGCGCCGACCGGCCCAGCCGGCACTCCTGGTTCTCGAACGCGTGCCCGTCGAGCTGCGCCTGCATCAGTTCGGCGCGCAGCACCTCCGGATCGCACACCGTGAAGTCGGTGAGACGGCGCAGTTCGAGCCTCTCGTTCAACGCCGGGTTGTGCGCGAGCATCACCTTGCCCAGTGCGTTCGCGTGCAGGTTCTTCGCGAGCAGCGTGATCCCGACGATCTCGTGATCGGGGTCCTGGTCGACGAACCGCAGCCGCCCTCCCGCGAACGACGCCACGTGCAGCCCGAACCGGGTGTGCGAGCGCAGTTCCTCGACGGTTTCGTGCAGGGTCGGTGACGTGTCCGTCGCGACCGCCGCGCGGGACAGCTCGGCGGTGCGCCGGCCGAGCGCGAACCCCGACAGGTCCGGCACCCGAACCAGGAATCCGTCCGCGACGAGCAGATTGAGCATGCGGTAGGCGGTGGTGGGCGCGACCCCCGCGAACCGGGCGATCTCCTTCGCGGTCGCTCCCGGGCCGAGGTGTGCAACGGCCTCGAGCATGACGAGGGCCTTGCGCACCGCTTTCGGCTGCTGACCGCTGAACCCGACCTCGGCCTCGACGTGTGCGGTCATGCCCCGAACCCCGCGCCGGATTGCACCGACACGACCTGGGGCCGACCGTCGTCGTCCAGCACGAGTTCACCCGAGCCCGGGAGCAGGTCGATGGTTTCGATACTGTCGAAAGTCCCCATCGTCGTGAGGGACTCGGGTCGGAGTCGTCTCAGCAGCCACGCCCAGATCGTGCCGGACACGCCGACGATGAGCACCGCGACCGGCATCGCCCACGATCCGTGCGTCACGCCGTCGACGACCAGGTAGGCGAGCAGTCCCGCACCGACAAGGGCGATCCCGGCCGACAGCGCGGTGGTGGACGGTGCGTCCTCGCCGATCCGCCGCAGGAACCGCAGGCACGACACCGCGAGCAGGGTGTAGGCGATGACGATCGCGACCTCGACGAAGCTCTCGAAAGGGGTCGAATCCGCCACGAACACCAGCAGATACACACATGCGCCGGTGACGCTCGCCAGGCTGAACCACCCCACGGCGACGTACGGCGTGCGCAGCCGACGGTGGACCCGCGACAGGGACCTCGGCGCGGTTCCTTCGATGCCCATCGCCAGCAGAAGACGGGATCCGGCCTGCGCACAGCCGAGGGTGGAGGCGAGCCAGGAGCAGGTGACACCGACCTTCACGGCGATGACCATCCCGAGGCTCGCCCCGGATGCCGTGCCGTCGAAATAGGCGGCGACGACCGCATCCGCGTGACCGGACATGGCGGCCCACCCGGCGAAGACGAACGCGGCGCCGCACACCATCGGGGTGACGAGCACCGCGCGCGAGACGGTCGTCAGCGGCCGTCGCGCCTCGGCCCCGAAGAAGGCGGCGCTCTCGAAACCGGCCATGCTGAACACGACCAGCATCGCGAGGAACGGCAGGGTTCCGGATATGGCCGGGGTACCGACGGTTTCGTCGAGGTCCGGACCTGCGACCATCAATACGCCGATCAGGACGAGCGAGCAGGCCTCGACGACGAGGATTGCGCGGGTCGCGAATCGCACCCCGCGCACGGTGATCAGCGCGACCGTCCCGGCGACCAGTGCGGTGGTCACCAGCAGCGGTGCCGTGCCCGGCAGGTCGATCCCGAGTGCCGTCCCGATTCCCAGCAGGCTGACGGCCGAGTTCGCCAGCACCGAGATCGAGATGCCGAGATAGCCGAGCAGGAGCGCCGCCCCGACGGTCAGTGTCGCGCGGCGCGAGAGCCCGTGGAATGCGAAGCTGTACAGCGATCCCGCTGCGGCGAGACGCCGCGTGAACTGGGTGATGCAGAAGGCGACGGCAACCACGACCGCGGTGGTTCCGACGATCGCGGCGAGACCGGCGAAGCCCGGTTCCGCGGTGATGATCCAGGCGGCGATGAAGATCATTCCGGTCGCCGGCGCGATGGTCGACAGGGACTGCCCGATCAGATCGATCTGGGACAGCTGCCGACGGCCCAGCGCACGCAGCGGGGAGAACACCGGTGGCGCCTTCGGTTCGCTGTTGCGCGACCGCGCGATCGCAGCGGCGAGCGCGCCGCCGATCCGTGAACCACTACCGCCACGTCTGCCGCTACTCACCCCGGCCACCGTTCCCTTCGTAGGCCCGCGATCTCGACCGGGCCATCCGTAGGGACCGTATGGAGTGTTTGTTTCAGACAGATTTCCTACCCGTGTGCCGGGAATTGCGATTCTCGTCACGCTGTTTGCGCAGCCTAACGATCAGTGACAGCCGCGTATCTCCGAGAGCACGATGGACAGGCGCGCATGTCGGGGGCTGTTGCCGAAGCAGGTGGGGCTCCGCCAGAAGAAGGCCCGGGTCCACAACCGCTTGTCACTGCACAAGGCTTTTCACCGCACAACGGGGATCTGTCCGCTTGCCGGTAGGGGAGGTCGAAGATGCGTCGACTCGTCGTGTGCTGCGACGGCACCTGGAACACACCGGGCCAATTAGCGCCTTCGAATGTGCGCCGCTTGTACAACGCCCTGGTGGACACTGCGACGGACGGGCAGACCGAGGGGCAGGAGCAGCTGACTCGGTACCAGCCCGGGGTGGGGACCGTCAGTGGTGATCTGCTCGGCTGGCTACTGGGAGGAGCAACCGGGTTCGGGCTGTCGAGAGACGTGACGGACGCCTACCACTGGCTGACCACCACGTACCGGCCCGGGGACTCCATCGCGCTGTTCGGTTTCAGCCGCGGCGCCTTCACCGCGCGCAGCGTCGCCGGGATGATCGGAGCGTGCGGGCTGATCGAGACCGACTGCCTCGATCCGGCGACGATCCGGCGTCGGATCCGGCACGTCTACCGGCAGCGGTACCGGCGGGGAGCCGCCGCCGATCCCGGCTGGCGCGACGGCCTCCGCTTCTCCTACGACCCCGCTCAGCCGGATCGGATCCCGGTGGACTTCATCGGTGTGTGGGACACCGTCGGAGCGCTGGGCATCCCGGACACGCTCGGCTGGACCAACCTGCTGGACCCTCCGACGCGGTACGCCTTCCACGACGTCAAACTCAACCGGCATGTGAAGCACGGGCGCCACGCGGTGGCGCTCGACGAGCAGCGGGCAGCGTTCACTCCGACGTTGTGGTCCGACCCGGAGCCGGGCCAAACCGTCGAGCAGGTGTGGTTCCCGGGCAGCCACATGGATGTCGGTGGCGGGCACCCACAGACGGGCCTGAGCGACGGTGCACTGCAATGGATGATCGACGAGTCGCGCGCCGCTGTCGGGCTCGCGTTCCGCGATGCGGTCGAGAAACAGATCCAACCCGACCCACTCGGCCAGATGCACGACGACAACCAAGGCATCTACGGTCTGCTCGAGCCGCTGTACGAGCCCATCCTGCGACCGCTGATCGAGCCGTTCATGCAGCCGCGGCCCCGCGCCACCCCCATGATCGACGCAGGTGGGAACAACCTCTCGCTGCACTCGTCGGTGTACAGGCGTCACGAGACACCACCGATTACCAGCGGCCCCTACCGACCCACCCGAACCCTTGCACCCGGAGAATCCGCCACCGTCGACGTATCCGCCAACAATCCGTGGAACTGGACCGGCCTCTACCTCGACGCCGGCGAGTACACCTTCGCCGCCGGCGGCGAATGGATGGATCTCCATATCGCGTCCGGTCCGGCCGGCACCACCGGCCGGCAGCAGTTTCACCCCCGGGAGGCGTTCCGCCTGGCCAGCAGCGCACTGGGTCTGGGCGAGCGGTTGTTCCGGCTCGTGACCGGGAACCCGCAGGCCGACTTCCTGCTGACCCGCAGGTACGAAGACCTGCCGTGGATGTCGCTGATCGGTGTCGTCGCCAACGACGCGATCCCCCTCAAGGGTGCCGAGGCCCTGCATCAGCGCATCGCCATCGGCGCAGGAACCACCGATCGGGTGTGCCGATCCGGATACCTCTACGCCTTTGCCAACGACGCGTGGGGCTTCTACGGCAACAATCGGGGCAGTGTGCGCCTCACGGTGACCAGGACGCGGTGACGCTACGGCCCTGTTGCCGACCTTCTCACCGCGTGCCCGCAATTCGGCGGTGAGCCGCGGCGATCCGTCGCTTCCCTTCCTCCGGACCTTGTGCAATCAGTAATCCCCTGACGGGTGATTGCCGAGCGGACGGCCTCTCCGTCGCGGCACGCCCTCGTGTGTGACGGACACCGCGTCCACCGTTTCGGTGGTGTAACCCCAAGTGGAAATCCGCTCGGCGGCGACCGTCCGCAGATTGAGATCGCCCGCGGTCGGGCGCGCCCATCCGGCCCCGAGGAATGCCACTACCAGCGCAAACCGCGCAAATCACCCACGGCATCCGGTTTCCACTCGGCGACCGCACAGTTGTTTCCTCCGCGCAGCAAGACCGCCTCATCTGCTCGTCAGGATTTCCCCGACGACAGAGAGGACGAAATCCATGATCTGGGTGGTGCTCGCATCGATCCTCGGTGGGACGCTTCTGCTCGCGGGCATTCCGAAGCTCCGCGACCGGGACGGGCTGCTGACGGTGGTGAAGGGATACCGGCTGCTGCCGGCCCCCGCGGAACGCGCGGTGGCGGCGACGCTGCCGTTCGTCGAGGTCGTGGTCGGTGCCCTGCTGATCCTCGGGATCGGCGGCCGGTGGCCGGCTGTGGCCGCAGCCCTGCTGTTCACGGCCTTCACCACGGGACTGACCGTGAACCTGGCGCGCGGCCGTCGCGACCTCGACTGCGGATGCTTCGCGTTCGGTACCCACGAGGTCCCGCAGATCGGCTGGTTCCACGCGGCACGGGCGGCGTCGTTCACGGTGGCCGCGCTGGTGCTCGCTTTGGCCGGGTCCGTGTCCGTCACGGTGCCCGAACGTCTGGCCGCGGTGGCCGGCGGACTGCTGGTCGTGCTGGCCGTCGTCGCCGTCGCGCAGATCCGCTCGGTCGTGCACGTCGGACGGCGTCCGGTCGACGACTACCTGAGCGCCGCCTCGATCCGGCTGCGGGCGACGAGCACCGTCTCCCGCTACGGTTCGTGACTCTCTTTTTCCCGAAACAACTTTCGTAGACAGGACTGAATCGATGACGAACTTTCTGCTGGTGGCCGTCGTCGTGCTGACAATCGCGGTCGCACTGCTGTTCCTCATGACTCTGGCGCTCGCCCGGGAGATCGGCCGCGTCCAGGTGCGGCTCGGCCCGCTCGGCGCGCGGATGATGGACACCGGACCGAAGATCGAGCAGGCCGGCCCGTCGTTCTCCGGTCTCGTCGATCACCTCGGACGCTCGGTGAAGGTCGGCGGTCACCGCGACAAGCCGCAGCTGCTGATGTTCACGGCGCCGAGCTGCAGCACCTGCAAGAGCCTGCTGCCCGGTCTGCGTGCGATGGCCCGCGCCGAATCCGACCTCGACGTCGTGATCATCTCCGACGGAACACCCGAGGAGCACAAGCAGTTCCTGGCCGGCGCAAACATCGGCACCGAACTCAGCTATGTCGACGCCCGTGACGTGGGCATCGCCTACCAGGTCGGGACCACGCCGTACGGCGTGATCCTCGACGAGCACGGCAAGATCCGCGGCAAGGGCCTGACCAACCACATGGCGCAGGTCGAGAGTCTGCTCAACGCTCTCGAATCCGGCACGCCGTCCCTCCAGCACCTCCACGCGCAGGCGAAGTCCGCCTGACCCACCCCCGATAGAAGGAGGCGAACCGCCATGCAACACAACAATCCGGAACCGCATGAGGTGACGGAGCAGCGATATCCGGTCGACGAGGCCACCGTCCGTGAACAGGCCGCGTGGATGGCCGGTCAGGGCGGTTCCTTCATGAGCCGCACGGGACGCAAACTGTCCGAACGCACTTCGCGCCGCTCGATGCTCGGCAGGATCGGACGCTGGACGATGGGCGTCTCGGGTGTCGCGCTGATCAGCTCGCTGCCCGTCACGCGCACCGCGATGGCCCAGGAAACCCCGGCGCCGCCGCCCGCTCCGGATGCACCCGACCCCCAGTTCATCACGTTCGACGGCAAGGATCCGGCCGAGTGCGAGTACTGGCGCTGGTGCAACATGGACGGCACCTCGTGCGCGGCCTGCAACGGCGGCGGCGTGACCACCTGCGCTCCCGGCAGCAAGCCGGGCGCCGAGTTCTGGGTCGGTTGCTGCACGAACCCCGACACCGGAAAGACCTACCTGATCGCCTACTACGACTGCTGTGGCGCACCGTCGTGTTCCAACGCGTTCTGCGGCGAGCCCGACATGCAGGCGATCATGTACAACCCGGTCTCGGGCAGCAACGACCAGGAGATCATCTGGTGCGTCTCCGACGAGTCCCAGGCCTACACCTGCACGATGGCTCCGATCATCGGCGAGGACTGCCAGACCCGTCCGGCCGCACGCCCGAAGGTCGGTGCCGGCGCATGAAATCCGAACGCACCAAGCGTCTTTCCCGGTCCGCCGCGGTAGTGGCGGCTCCGCTCGCCGCCGCGCTCGTCCTGACGGGCTGCAGCTCGGACGACGACAGCGCGTCCTCCGGCGAGGTCACCTATCCCACCGTGCCGGTCATCCCACCCGGGGAGGGCATCTCCCTCGGCCACGACGACCAGGAGATCGGCGACACCATCCCGGAGCCCGTGCACGTCGGGTCGATCGATCCGATCAAGCCGACGGATCTGCTCGCCGTCGCCGGCGGCTTCGGCAAGCTCGAACTCGGCGTCAACGCCCTCGACCCGGTCACCGGTGTCGCGGGCAGCCGCTTCGTCGTGGGACCGGGCATCTGGGATCCGGTCATCCACGGGTTCGTCGGCGAAACACCGGACGACCCCGCCGTCCTCGCGGCGGAGGTGTGGCGTCCGCGCGGGTCGCGCGGCGCCGCGGACTTCACGGTCAGCACCTACTCGGGCAACCTGCTCGAACCTTCGGAGGTCCTGCTCCCCGACTACGCCCGCGTCCACTCCCGGCCGGGATCCAACGCCGTGACCTCGGACGGCAAGTACTTCGTGACCTGGGACGACGGCCTGTACGGCGTCCGTGTCGTGGATCTGGAGGCGAAGAAGGAAAGCGGCTCCCTGCAGATCATCGGCTGCGGTCCGTTCACGTGGCTCGACGGGCACGAGCTGTACAGCGTCTGTGAGGAGAACCGTGAGCTGATCCAGATCTCGATCGACGACGCCGGCGTGCCGACCGAGACGAAGCGAGCGAAGGTTCTGCCCGACGACTTCGTCAGTACCCGCAAGGTCACCTGGGCCGCCGACGCGAAGAAGGCGCTGCTGGTGAGCGAGAACGGCGACGTGTTCGTCTTCGACTTCTCGAACGGTCTGCCGGAGTCCGCGGTGGCACCGATCGGCAACGCCGGACAGGACGGCGGCCGGTTCGCCGCAAACACCATCAACAACACCGGCAGCCGCGTCGCGATCGAGTACACGGACAGCGTGGTCCACCCCCACTCGGCTCGTGGCGGCAACGTGGTGAAGATCGAGCTGACCGACGCATCGAACTTCGCGCCGGTCAAGACGCTCGATTTCGCTGCGCTCGGCCTGACGAGCATCGACAGCATGACCTTCTCCGTCGACGGCAGCACGCTGTACGTCCTCGGTGCCGGCCCCGAGGTCGACGGCGAATCCAAGCAGACGATCGTCGGCATCTCGTCCGAAACCGGCGACAAGGTCAGCTCGGCCGAGATCACCGGCAACGTCGAGGATTTCGGAACACTACTCACCCCTCAGGTATTGGAATGACCCGATCAGGACCGATCCTGGATCGCCGCGGGTTCCTCCGCATCGGCTCCCTCGGAGCCGGTGCGGTGGGCCTCGGCATCCTGGGTCTGGGTGCGGCGTCCTGCAGTTCGGCCGATGCGGCCGACTCAGGCGCCCCGCCCGACTACATCTCGCCCACCGACCCCGAGATCGCCGCGGCCGAACAGGCCCGCCGTTGGAACGGAAAGGAGGTTCCGGTAGCGCTCGCCGCGGGCGTGGCCACCGTCGATCTCGGCGGCCGGTTCGTCGACACCTGGTCGTACGGCGGCCGCGCGGTGGCACCTGAACTGCGGGCGAGTGTGCGCGACAAGATGCTCGTGTCGGTGCGCAACGACCTGGGTGTGGACACCACACTGCACTGGCACGGAATCCGGATCCGCAACGACATGGACGGTGCGGCACCGGTGACGCAGGATCCGATCGCACCGGCGGGCGAGTTCGTGTACGACTTCGTCGTTCCCGACCCAGGAACGCACTGGTACCACTCGCACAGCGGCCTGCAGGCCGATCGCGGATTGTTCGGGGCTCTCGTCGTCGAGGACCCGGACGACCGCTCGGGCGCGGATGTCGACGTCGTGCTCGTGCTCGACGACTGGATCGACGGGCTCGGTACCACTCCGGAAGCGGTTCTGGCAGCACTCAATCCGGCGATGGCCGGAGGCCACGGCGGGCACGGCGGCGGCACGGCCGTCGAACACAGTGCCGAGCAGATGTCGGTGGCCGAAGCCGCCGTCTCCGGTGGGCACGGTTCCTCGACGCCGCTCGGCGGGATGACCCAGCACATCGGGTACCCGCTGCACCTGATCAACGGGCGCCCGCCCAACGACCCCGAGGTCGTGACGGCGGCGCCGGGCAGTCGGGTGCGCCTGCGGATCATCAATGCGGCCGCCGAGACGCCGTACCGCTTCGCGATCGCCGGGCACGAACTGACGGTGATCGCGGCGGACGGCTTCGACGTCACCCCGACGACCACCGACACCCTGATCATCGGGATGGCGCAGCGCTACGACGTGCTCGTCACGTTGAAGTCCGGCGCCTGGCCGGTGGTCGCGAAAGTCGAGGGCCGGGACGGTCACGCGTCGACCGTGCTGCGCTCCACCGATGCCGCTCCCCTGTCGAATCCCGATGTGGGGCCGGTCATCCCGGAACTCGCCGGTAGGCTGCTCGCCGAGAGCGCGCTGCGGCCGGCCGATGCGGTCCGGCTCGATTCGCGGCCCGTCGACCGGGACTACCGGGTCGAGCTGATCCAGGCCGGCGACCGGTACGTGTGGGGCATGGCCGGACCCGACGCCGGGAAACTGGTCATGCGCCAAGGGGAACGGGTGCGCATCACGATGGCGAACACCACAACGATGTGGCATCCGATGCACACCCACGGACACACGTTCGCGATTCCCGAATACGGCGGTCTGCGCCGTGACACCGTCAATGTCCTACCCGGCACCGAACTCGCGATCGAGTTCGACGCCGACAATCCGGGCGAGTGGATGTTCCACTGCCACAATGCCTATCACTTCGAGGCGGGTATGACCGCGAACCTGCGGTATATCCGATGAGAGGACACCCCGTGAAGAAACTGCTTCCACTGGCCGCGGCACTGATCGCCGCTTCCGGACTGACCGCGTGCGGATCGTCCGATGCGGCGACCGAACCCGCCGTCGTGATCGACGTGACGAACATGTCGTACTCGCCCGCGTCGGTCACCATCGAGAAGGGCCAGACCGTCCAGTGGCGGTTCGACGACAACGGGTTGCCCCACGACGTCGCCGGTGACGGCCCGCTCGACGGTGTGCTGCAGAGCGAACTGCTCACCGAGGGCACCTACGAATTCACCTTCGACGAGGCCGGCACGTTCACGTACCACTGCACACCGCACGCGTCGATGGTCGGCACAGTGATCGTGCAATAGTGCAGCCGCGCAGACTCGTTCGGCATCGCTGGATCCTCGCCTGCGGTGTCCTCGCCACCGCGGCGGCCGGATGCGCCGGAGAGGAAGCGCCCGACGCGGTGATCGAGATCAGCAACGTGCAGTTCAGCCCGATGGACGTCGTCGTGCCGGTCGGCGGCACCGTCGAATGGCGGTTCGAGGACGGCGGTGTCCTCCACCACGTCGAGTCGCCCGGTGCCTTCGACAGCGGGATCACCGGCGACGGCACCTACACGCACACGTTCGACCAGGCCGGGACGTACACGTACACGTGCTCGATCCATCCGTACATGACCGGCACCGTCACCGTCCGCTGACACCCCAGCGGAAGTTCGAAGACAGCAACCGACCAGGAGGTTCCCATGACCGCCGTCCTGTCCCATCAACCGATCGAGACCGATCTCCCCGACATCCGCCCGACCCTCGAAGGCGCGGTGTCCGTGCAGGCACGCCTCGGCATGGCTGCCGGTGCCGCCGTCGTCGGCGCGGGTGTCGCGACTCTCGCCTCCCCGACGACGTCGACGGCGCTGACCGCCGCGGTCGTCGGCGCGGGCCTCGTCACCTCGCTGGCCGCGAACTGGTCGACATGTGGCATGTCGGTCGCCGGGGTCGTCGCGGCACCGAAGCAGCCCAACCGCAAGGGCTCATCGACGCCGCTGCGCCGGCTCGGCTGGCACGCGCTGGGCTCGGTGAGCACCGGCGCGGTCACCGGTGCGCTGCTCGGCGCGATCGGATCGGTCACCGCCGCACACCTGTCGCCGCTGTGGCTGCTCGCCGGATGGGCCCTGTTCGCGCTCGCCTACGGCCTGCACGAGATCGGTGTGCTCACGATGCCGGCGCCGATGCGCCGTCAGCAGCTCCCCCGGCACCTGCGTCGGACCATGGAGCCGTGGAAGGTGTCGCTGCTGTTCGGCGCGATCATCGGCCCCGGTTTCATGATCTTCATCCGGTCCAGCGCGTACTACCTGCTGGTGCTCGGCGTGCTCGCGGTCGGCTCCCCCGCCCTGGGCGCGGCGATGTTCACCGTCGTCTCGCTCGGCCGCTGCATGCCGAGCGTCGCGGCGATCATCCACTCCCGCCGCGGCGGCACGATGCCGGGCTTCCTGTCGGTGATGTGCGTCGTCGATCGTCGCGTGCAGGCAGTGACCGGCGCTGCGCTCGTCGGCCTGGCCGCGTTCGCCGCGATCGCGCTGATCTGAGGTTCCGACCCACGGGGTTCAGCCCTGGCTGTGCAGAAGTTGTCGCGGTGCCTCGGCGCGCCGCGACAACTTCTGCACGTTCACCCCGAGGGGTGACACGTAGGGTGGTCCGGACCCGTCGAGGTGGAGGTGCGGAACACGATGAGCGACCCCGGATCCGGTACGTCGCGCGCTGTCACGGCGTGGACGTACGGCCTGTCGTTCGTCGCGATCACCGCGTGCGGGGTGATCGTCAGCGGGCTGCTCCACGACCCGGAACCCGAATTGACCACCGCTCCCCCGACGACCACGACAACCGCAGCTCCCGTCCCCGAGGACTACACCTACGTCACCGAACCGGTGACCTACCCGACGACCATCCCCGGGTGCGAGAGCGTCGAACCACCCGGTGACGACGCGGGATTCCTCTCCTTTGCCGGCGGCGACTTCGGGTACGACAATCCCACCTATCCGTGGTTCTCGGGACCGAAGGCGGTCGCGATGACCGACGCGGCAGTCCGCGCGCTGCCCGGCGACGCCGACATGATCTTCGCGTCGCCACGGCAGTCCCTGCTGTTCGGACCGATCCTCGATCCGTCTTTCGAGAACGACGCGGACCGCGCCCTGTTCGGCGGTTTCACGACGGCATATGCGACGATCCGCCGCGGCGAGGACGCCGGGGCGCTGTCCCTGTCCGTCCGGGCGTCGACGACGCCCGTCCCGCCGTGTGTCGCCGGCAGGCTCGATGAACGCCGCGTGCTCGACGACGGCACCGTCGTGGACGTCGATGACACGTGGTCCGAAACCAACGGGGTGCGAACGGTGTTCCGGAGCGCGCAGGCGTACGCTCCCGACGGCTCCGAGATCAGCGCGCACATCGACGACACCGACAGCACGACCGGGGACGCCGTCCAGTCTGGCCATCCCCCGCTGACCGTCGACGAACTCGTCGCCCTGGTCTCCATACCCGAACTGCGTGTGAGCGCACCGGTTCCGCCCGGCACGCCGACCGTCCCGGAATCGTGCTCCTCGCCCTCGGACAGTGACCCGATCGACGCCGCGACCGCCGCCCGGCTGGACGGTGTGCTGGCGGGGATTCCCGTCGCCGACCTCGCGGTGGATAGCCCGCTCGGTGAACTGCGACCCGCAGGTTTCGACGGCGCAGGATTGTGCCAGGCCGTGCGCGTCACGACGCCCGGAAGCGAATCGACGCTGACCGTCGCGGTCGCGGCGGGACAACCACGCCCGTCCACCACGCCCGACGAGGCGCCCACCCCGGCCACCGGGAGCGGGTTCGTCGAAACCCGGGAACTACCGGACGGCACGGTGATCCAGCAGAGGGAGTACACCCTCACGACGCAGGGGCTCGCGGCGGGTTCGGTCGCGACGACGAGCGTGACCCGGACGGTGACCGTGACCCGCCCGTCGGGCACCCGGGTCGACGTCACCTCTCGCGCCGATGTTCCGGCCGAACCGCTTCCGATGGAGCGTCTCGAACAGATCGCGTCGACGCCGGGCCTGGAGGTGTGACGGTGGCGGTAACCAGGGAGATTCGAAACCTCTTGTGTGCCGCGGTCGCCGCCGTCGTGACCACGGCCGGCGCTGTCGCGGTGATCGCCCACGCCGAGGGCGACGGCACCCGCAAGATCACCGGAACCGTCGATGCGGCGCCGGGTCTCGGCTGGACCGTCGAGGCGCAGAGCGTCCACGGACACGAGTCGGCGCAGTTCCGGGATCCGGTATACGGCAGCGAATACGACTGGGGCATACCGGGTTTCCTCGATCTCGGCGATACCCTCGTCGCGCTCGTCGGCGTCCAGGGCGGCATGGCCCTGGACGATGTGCACCTCGTCGGTGTCGACGCCGACTCCGGACGGATCCGGTGGCTCAGCCCCGCGGGCGACCTGGCCGGATGCGCGGATTCCGCGGTGGATGCAACCCTGGTGTGCTTCACTCCGGGCTGGTCCGGCGATCCGGCGCTGGTCGGCTACGACCTCGTGACGGGTGAGATCACCCGCGTCCCCACCGAGTGGGGCACCTTCGCGATCGCCGCCACCGACGACCGTCTCTACGTCGCGGAAGGCAGCGTCGAGAACGACGACGTGCGGGTGCACGCAGGAACTCTCCTCGATCCCGACGCGCACTTCACCCGCGCGTTCGACATGGGCACCGGCTGGGACGACACCGCCCTACCCGACGCCCTCGATGTGCGCCACGGACAGGGACTGCTCACGCTCGGTACCGACATCGCCGGATTCGACCTCGACACCGGCGACGAGACGTGGACCGCGCAGGCGGACGGCTGCTCCCGCGTCCAGCCGACGCTCGGCGCGCTGGTCGTGCGCGTGCACGTCGAGTGCGACGGTCTCCGTGTCACCGGATCCGACCTGCTCGACGGCACCGGAGCCGTCATCGCCGCCACCGACAGCGCCGCGGCGCACTCCCCTGCGTTCGACGGCCCCGCCGACGACACCGTACCGGTCCTGCTCGGCGACGGCGCGTACGACCGGGCCACCGGTGACCCGGTGTGGTCCGCCCCGGAACTCGTGTCGGTGCCACGGGAACCGGACGAGTACAACGCCAACACCCGGTTGGGCACGGTGCGTGCCGTGCTCGGCGACGTCGCGCTGCTGACCGATCACACCGCCCACACCGAGACCGGACTCGACCTGCGCACCGGGACCAGGCTGTGGCAGAACGTGCCCGAACGGTCCGGCACGGTGCTGGGCCACACCGAAGACCTCATCGTGCAGTCCGATTTCACCGGCCTGTGGGCGATGGACGTCCGGACCGGGGACCTCGAGTGGGATATCCCGTTCCTTGCGGTCGACAACGATCCGGACGCGCTCGGTGACGGGGGAACGCTCAGCGTCCGCCCCGGCGACCGGTACGTCTACGTTTCGGCGCGCTCGATTATCGGCCTGCGCCCACTCTGACTGTCGGGCAACGGCATTCGAGTGCATGTTCACCACTCCACGCTCACCGAAAATCCTTGTCGGCGGTGTCGAGCACGATCCGGAGGACGGCCTTCGATGCCGGGTTGGGGTCGTCGCGTCGCCATGCCACACGAAGGTCGACGTCGGGGGTGGACTCGTCGAGCGGAACGAACACGACATGGGGATCGTTGACGTTCGCCGCCACCGACGCCAGGGTCAGGTGACACCCGACCTCGGCGCTGACCAGCGCCAATGCCGTCTGGGTGTCCGGAGCGACCTGGACCACGTCGGGGACGAAACCTCCGGCGCGCGCGAGCCGGCGCAACCGATCGGGAAGGACCGCGCCCTCGTGCGGGGGCAGGGAGACGAAGCCTTCCGCAGCGAACCGAGCGATCGACAGTCGCTGTTCCCCCGCCAGCGGATGGGTGTCCGGTAGTGCTACGACGAGCGAGTCCTGCATCACCACGCGTACGGCCACCTCGGCGGGGACGATGTCCCAGCGGCCCAGCGCGATGTCGGTCTCGCCGCTCACGAGCTTCTTCATCGCGGGCTGGGCGAAGTTCTGGCTGGAGAGCTCGAGCTGGATGCCGGGCCGCTGCGAACGCACCACCCGGGCGAGTCGAGCGACGAGCTGGTGGGTCGACGCCCCGGCGAACGCGATGCGGACGAGTCCGACGTCTCCGTCGTCGGCGGCGCGGACCGCGGCCTCGGCCCGGCGCAGCGCGTCGAGTACGTCCCGGGCAGGGCCGACGAGCGCCTCTCCACTCGCCGTGAGTTTCACCGCCCGGGTGCTGCGGGAGAACAACTCGGTGTCGAGTTCGCGTTCGAGTTGCTTGATGGTGCGGCTCAGTGGGGGCTGCGCTCGATGCAGCTTCTCGGCTGCACGACCGAAGTGCAGTTCCTCGGCAACCGCCAGGAACGCCTGGAGTTGTGAGATCTCCACCTGATCCGCCCTTCTACCTCGGGTGATGCTTTTCATGTCATTTCAGAACTACCGATTAGGTATTGGACCGATCATAATCCCGTCGCCATAGTTGGTGACATGTCCCTCCTCGAAACCGAAGTCCCCGACGACGTCTTCGCCGACATCCTCGGGCACGTCAGAGAATTCGTCCGCACTCGCGTGGTCCCTCGGGAGCAGGAGATCGCCGAGACCGACGCCATCCCCGACGACATCCGGGCCGCCGTCAAGGAGATGGGCCTGTTCGGCTACGCCGTTCCGCAGGAATGGGGCGGCCTGGGCCTGAACCTGATGCAGGACGTCGAACTCGCCATGGAACTGGGATACACCACCCTGTCGCTGCGCTCGATGTTCGGAACCAACAACGGCATCGCCGGGCAGGTCCTGGTCAACTTCGGCACCGACGAGCAGAAGAAGCGGTGGCTCGAAGGTATCGCCTCCGGCGACGTCGTCGCCTCCTTCGCCCTGACGGAGCCGGGTGCCGGTTCGAACCCCGCCGGACTGCGCACCAAGGCCGTGCGCGACGGCGACGACTGGATCATCACGGGCGAGAAGCGGTTCATCACCAACGCACCGATCGCCGATCTGTTCGTCGTCTTCGCGCGCACGCGTCCGGCCGACGAGAACGGCACCGGCATCGCGGTCTTCCTCGTCCCGGCGGACGCCGACGGTGTGCAGGTGGGCAACAAGGACGCCAAGATGGGCCAGGCCGGCGCCTGGACCGCGGACGTGCACTTCGACCAGGTCCGGGTTCCCGCGGCAGCGCTGGTCGGCGGCAACGAGGACGTGGGCTACAAGGCCGCGATGATCTCGCTCGCCCGCGGCCGCGTGCATATCGCCGCGCTGGCCGTCGGGCAGGCACAGCGCGCCCTCGACGAATCGGTCGCGTACGCGGCTGCGGCAACTCAGGGCGGCACCCCGATCGGCAACTTCCAGCTGGTGCAGGCGATGATCGCCGATCAGCAGACCGGGGTGATGGCCGGCCGCGCGCTCGTCCGTGACGCCGCAAAGGCATGGGTCGAGGAGACCGACCGCCGTATCGCCCCCTCGGTGGCGAAGCTGTACTGCACCGAAATGGTCGGCAAGGTCGCCGATCTCGCCGTGCAGATCCACGGCGGCACCGGTTACATGCGCGAGGTTCCCGTCGAACGGATCTACCGCGACGTGCGCCTGCTGCGCCTGTACGAGGGCACCAGCGAAATCCAGCGCCTGATCATCGGGGGCGGACTCGTGAAGCAGGAACAGAAGGCAAAATGACACTCCCCCTCGAGGGCGTGACCGTCGTCGCGCTCGAACAAGCCGTGGCGGCACCGCTGGCCACGCGGAACCTTGCCGATCTCGGAGCCCGCGTGATCAAGGTCGAACGCCCCGACGGTGGCGACCTCGCGCGCGGCTACGACCACGTGGTGCACGGCACGGGCGCGCACTTCGTGTGGCTCAACCGAGGCAAGGAATCGATCGCCGTCGATCTCAAGCGGCCGGAAGGACGCACGGCCGTACGGAATCTCGTCGATCGTGCGGATGTCTTCCTGCAGAACCTCGCGCCCGGCGCGGCCGAGCGACTCGGGTTCGGAGCCGAACAACTGCGTGCCGATCACCCCGAACTGATCGTGGTGAACCTCTCCGGGTTCGGCGCGGGCGGGCCGATGGAACAACGCAAGGCCTACGACATGCTCGTACAGGCCGAGGCGGGCCTGATCTCGATCACGGGCACGCCCGAAACCCCGGTGAAGACAGGTATCCCCACGGCCGATATCGCGTCCGGAATGTATTGTGCCCAAGCGGTTCTTGCAGCCCTGTTGCGGCGGGGACGTACGGGTGAAGGATCTGTGATCGACGTGTCGATGCTCGAGGCCACGGTCGAGTGGATGGGCCACTCGATGTACACGCAGATGTACACGGGCGAGCAGCCACCGCGCATGGGGCTGAGCCACACGTCGATCGCGCCGTACGACGCGTATCCCACTCGAGACGGCCAGGTACTGATCGGTGTGCAGAGCGAGAACGGTTGGCGCGCACTGGTCCACGACGTCCTCGAAGCGCCCGAACTCGCCGACGATCCCCGCTTCGCGACAAACATCGACCGCGTGAAACATCGAGCCGAGTGCGACGCCGCGGTGGCCGAACGAACCGCTCACCGGTCGACCGCCGAACTCGATGCGAAACTTGCCGCTGCCGGTGTTCCCGCGGCGCAGGTCAAGCAGATCGAGCAGGTCGTCGCCCATCCGCAACTCGCCGCCAGAAACCGCTGGCGCACCGTCGGCACCGAGAACGCCGAGGTCGAGGCGCTGCTTCCCCCGGCGACCTTCAGCGATGTCGAGGCCCGCATGGGCGACGTCCCCGCGCTCGGTCAGCACACTCGTGCACTGCTCGAGGAATCCGGAATGGATTCGGCCGACGTCGAATCCGCCCTCGAAGCGGGAATCGCCGTGCAATCGACCAAGCTCCATTCCGCTTCGACGCGGTGACACACACGGACCCGACCGAGTCGGGTCACAAGGAAAGGATTCTCATGCTGTCAGGACGCACCGCGGTGATCACCGGAGGCGCTCAGGGGATCGGATACGCGATCGCCCGTACGTTCGCCGACAACGGCGCCCGGGTCGTGATCGGCGACCTCGATGAGTCCAAGGCGAAGGATGCTGCTGCTTCGCTGGGAACCGATGCGCTCGGCGTCGGCTGCAACGTGGTCTCCTCCGACGACGTGGCCCGTCTGCTCGACGCTGCCGTCGAATCGTTCGGATCCCTCGACATCATGGTCAACAACGCCGGCATCACCCGCGACGCGACGATGCGCAAGATGACCGAACAGCAGTTCGACGACGTGATCTCTGTTCACCTGCGCGGATGCTGGAACGGCACCCGTCAGGCGGCCGGGATCATGCGTGAGAACGGCGGCGGATCGATCATCAACCTGTCCTCGATCTCCGGCAAGGTCGGTTTCGTGGGTCAGACGAACTACTCCGCGGCCAAGGCCGGAATCGTCGGCCTGACGAAGGCGGCTGCCAAGGAGGTCGCACATCTCGGGGTACGGATCAACGCCGTTCAGCCCGGTCTCATCCGCACGGCGATGACCGAAGCGATGCCACAGAAGGCGTGGGACCAGAAGATGTCCGAGATCCCCATGCAGCGGGCCGGCGAACCGTCCGAAATAGCTTCCGTCGCCCTCTTCTACGCGTCGAACCTGTCCTCGTACATGACCGGCACCGTCGCGGAGGTCACCGGCGGACGCTACATGTAGAGCGGACTGTTCCACATCGGAACACCGTCACTTCGGCCTGTCGCTCTAGCGTGGGAGCGGTAGCCATGGTGCCCGTCACATCGGTGACACCGCGGCGGACGACAACACATCGGGACGCGAACCGACCGTGTCCTGCGAGCCGACAGGACGACCTCATGACCACAGACATGACCACAGAACGCTTCCAGCGAGGCCTCGACCGCATGATGGGGCTCGTCTCCACCGAGCACTCCAACACGTTCGATCACGCCAAGCTCGTCGAGTCCTACAAGGATCTCGACACCGAGCTGCCCGACTACATCGTCTCGTTCGCGTTCGGGGACATCTACTCCCGGACGAGCCTGAGCCGGCAGGAGCAGACGCTCGTCACCATCTCCACGCTGGTCGCCCTGGGTACCGAGCCGCAGCTGAAGCTGCACATCAACGTGGGTTTCAATGTGGGCCTGACCAAGGAGAAGATCGTCGGCGCTCTGATCCAGTGCATCCCCTACATCGGATTCCCGCGCGTCCTCAACGCCCTGACCCTGCTCAAGGAAGTCATGGCCGAGCGCGGCCTCGAGGTCGAGTCGCCCACCAACTGAGGCGACATCCCGCGGCACATCAGGGTCCGTGCGGATCGCCGCCCCACCCACTCAATATCTCTAGGAAACCCTCATGCACTTGGTTATCGGACTCGGGCCCATCGGCGGAAGTGTCGGCGCACATCTCGCCGAGCTGGGCCGGAAGGTGTACGGCTACGACTTCAACCAGGAACGCCTCTGCGAGTGGTCGCAGGAGACCGGGTCACCGGCGGGTAGCGACCTCGCGGACGTCGATTGGAAGTCCGTCGACAGTGTCCATGTCGCGGTGCGGCTGGCGGACCAGGTCTCGTCGGTGTTCGAGGCCCTGACGGCCCACACCGCGCAGCCGCTGACCGTCTTCGTCCACACCACGCTCGCGCCTGCCGACGCACGGAAGATTCTGCCCTCGGCCCCGGACGGCTGGCGCGTCTTCGAGGCCCCCGTGTCGGGCGGCCCCCAGGGTGCACGCCACGGCACGATGACCGTCTTCCTCGCCGGACCCGCGCCCACCGACGCCGAAAATGCTCTGCTGGAAGAGATCTCCGGCCGCGTGTTCCGCACGGAGTCCTACGGACAGCCGGCCATCGTGAAGCTTCTCAACAACACGCTCGCCACCTACAACCTGGCCGCCGCCGCACGGATGCTCGCAGTCGCCGAGCAGTCGGGGGTGGCAGCCCGGGATCTCTTCGACGTGATCGGAGTGTCCACCGGCCAGAGCTGGATGAGCGACAACCTCGCCGATGTCCAGTACGACCTGCTGCTCAAGGATGTCGAATTGCTCCGCGGCGAAATCGGCTCGCTTCCCGCCGTGGATCTCGGCGACGAAGTCGAGGCGAACATTCTCCGAGCACGTGAACTGCTGACCAGCGGTTCCGAAAATCGTTGACCGAGAACGAATAACACCGACAGATCTCGGCGGGTCGTTTCCCGCCGGGAACATGTCCCGCCCAGAGGGGTCGGACGAGGCCGGCTCCTCGTCCGGCCCCTCTGCGCGTTTCCGGTGCTGCGCAAACCTGTCGGCGCAGGGTGTTCCGGATGTGTTTCACATCGGAACAGCTGTGTGCCGGACGACAGGCCTAACTTCGAACACAGACCTCGTGTCGACCGTCACACGAGATCGACACGGCGGGAGACGCCACAGGAAGCGGAACGCAGGGGTTTTCCGCGTCCGGTCGGATTCGACACCAATCTCATCGCACCGAACGAAGGCCATTTCCATGACTGCACAGATCGCACCCAGCATCGTCGACGCCGTTGTCATCGGCGCAGGATTCGGCGGCATCTACGCCGTGCACAAGCTGCACAACGAACTCGGGCTGACCACCGTCGGTTTCGACAAGGCGGACGGCCCCGGTGGCACCTGGTACTGGAACCGTTACCCCGGCGCCCTCTCCGACACCGAGAGCCACCTCTACCGCTTCTCGTTCGACCGCGACCTGCTGCAGGACGGCACCTGGAAGACCACCTACATCACCCAGCCGGAGATCCTCGAGTACCTCGAGAGCGTCGTCGAGCGGTTCGACCTGCGCCGCCACTTCCGGTTCGGCACCGAGGTCACCTCGGCGATCTACCTGGACGACGAGAACCTGTGGGAGGTCACCACCGACAAGGGTGAGGTCTACCGCGCCAGGTACGTCGTGAACGCTGTCGGCCTGCTCTCCGCGATCAACTTCCCCGACCTGCCCGGTCTGGACACCTTCGAGGGCGAGACCATCCACACCGCGGCCTGGCCCGAGGGCAAGAGCCTCGCCGGTCGTCGCGTCGGTGTCATCGGCACCGGATCCACCGGCCAGCAGGTCATCACCGCCCTGGCCCCCGAGGTCGAGCACCTCACCGTGTTCGTCCGGACCCCGCAGTACTCCGTGCCGGTCGGCAACCGACCGGTCACGAAGGAACAGATCGACGCGATCAAGGCCGACTACGACGGCATCTGGGACCGCGCCAAGAAGTCCGCGGTGGCCTTCGGCTTCGAGGAGTCCACCCTGCCGGCCATGTCGGTGTCGGAGGAGGAGCGCAACCGCATCTTCCAGGAGGCCTGGGACCACGGCGGCGGCTTCCGCTTCATGTTCGGGACCTTCGGCGACATCGCCACCGACGAGGCCGCCAACGAAGCCGCCGCATCGTTCATCCGCAGCAAGGTCGCGGAGATCATCAAGGATCCGGAGACCGCCCGCAAGCTGATGCCGACCGGTCTGTTCGCCAAGCGTCCGCTGTGCGACAGCGGCTACTACGAGGTGTACAACCGGCCGAACGTCGAGGCCGTCGCGATCAAGGAGAACCCCATCCGCGAGGTCACCGCGAAGGGCGTCGTGACCGAGGACGGCGTCCTGCACGAACTCGACGTGCTCGTCTTCGCCACCGGATTCGACGCGGTCGACGGCAACTACCGCCGCATCGAGATCCGGGGCCGGAACGGCCTGCACATCAACGACCACTGGAACGGTCAGCCGACGAGCTACCTGGGTGTCACGACCGCGAACTTCCCCAACTGGTTCATGGTGCTCGGACCCAACGGCCCGTTCACGAATCTGCCGCCGACCATCGAGACGCAGGTCGAGTGGATCAGCGACACCGTCGAATACGCCGAGCGCAACGAGATCCGTGCCATCGAGCCCACCCCGGAGGCCGAGGAGGAGTGGACCGAGACCTGCACGGACATCGCGAACGCCACGCTGTTCACCCGCGGCAACTCCTGGATCTTCGGCGCGAACATTCCGGGTAAGAAGCCGAGTGTCCTGTTCTACCTGGGTGGGCTGGGTAACTACCGCGGCGTTCTCTCCGGGGTCGTTGCCGACGGGTACCGCGGCTTCGAACTGAAGTCCGCTGTCCCGGTAACGGTCTGACCTGTCGACCGCACGGAGGGAGGGGGTGCCGCCGATCGGCGGCACCCCAGCGGTCGGATGTCACACATCACCGGGTTCGACACGGGTCGGACCGGAGGGGATTTTCATGCGCAACGAGGGATATCGATGACCGGATTGCCGAGCTGGAGAACGCCTTACGATTTCGCCGAACGACTTGTCGCGCCGCCGGCCGAAGCGTTGGTGCGCAGCGATCGGTTCGCGGCAGTGGCCGCCACCGTTTTCGGTATCCGGCGTGCCGTGGGCGATGGCCTGAACGGTCTCGCCGCGACGGTGTGGCACCTGGTCAATCTGCCGGCCGGCAGCGACCTGCATCGGATGCACGCACAGCTCGGGGCGCTGGACCGGGACGTGCGGCGGCTGTCGCTGCAGCTCGAGCAGCGCGACACCGCTCGAACAGGGAGTGATGGACGATGACAATCGACGTCGAAGCACCGGGCATCGTCGACCTTGTGGGCCGGGAGCTCGAACGTTGCGTGCTCCGGGCACGCAACGGAATTCGTATGGCAGCGGGGATCTCCCGGCCCGAGGTGGGTACGACACCCAAGGATGTGGTGTGGCGCCACGGTCGCACCGAGCTGTGGCGGTACCGCAGCGACGACGTGCGGGTCTCGCCCCCGCTCCTGATCGTCTTCGGTCTGTTCTCGCGCAGCTACATTCTGGATCTGCAGAAGGGCAACAGCTTCGTCGAGCAGCTCGTCGACGCCGGATTCGATGTGTACCTGCTGGATTGGGGGGTTCCCGACGAGCGCGACGCGGCGAACCGGTTGGAGGACTACGTCGACGACTACATTCCCGCCGCGGTCGAACAGGTGCGCCGCATCTCGGGAGCCGAACAGGTCGACATGCTCGGCTACTGCTTCGGCAGCGTCCTGTCGCTGCTCTACGCCGCCCGCCGTCGCGACGCGCCGCTGTGCAGTCTGACCGTCGTGTCCGCGCCGATCGATCTGCAGCAACTGGGGCCGTTGACCAGCGTGCTCGGCAACACCGAATCCGATGTCGAGAAACTGCTCGATGTCGACGGCAACGTGCCGCCGCACGTGGTGCACCAGGCGTTCCAGATTCTGAAGCCGACCATGCGGGTCACCCGGTACGTGGATCTGTTCGACAAGCTGTGGAACGACGACTACGTCACGGCCTATCAGGCGATGATCGGATGGGCCGGCGATCACGTCCCGCTCCCCGGTGGGGTCGCACGGCAGTTGGCGGAGATGACCCGGACCAACGCGCTCGTCGACGACGCGATCGTCCTCGACGGAGACCGGGTCCACCTCTCCGACATCACCGTGCCGTTCCTGACGGTGCTGGGCGACCGCGACCACATCGTGCCGGAGGCGTCCGCCGCCCCGCTCATCGATCTGGTCGGCTCGTCCGACAAACACGAGCTGCGGCTCGAGGGCGGGCACGTGGGGGTGCTCGTGGGCCGGACCGCAGCGAAGAAGACCATCCCCGCCATCATCGAATTCCTCCTCCGACGAAGCGAGACCATCACATGACCAGCACCTCGCAACGAGGTATGTCGGCACCGGGTGATCTGCTCCACTACACCGAGTACCCGCGAGCGGCCCTCGACGGGGCGCTCCTCGCGTGCGCGGCACCCCTGTTCGCCGCACTTCCGCGCGGAGACAACCATCCCGTGCTCATCCTGCCGCGCCTGCACGGAACCGACATGTCCGCGGCGACGATGCATTTCGTGCTCCGGGGACTCGGATACCGGACCTACGGGTGGCGGCTCGGCCGCAACATCGGCCCCACCGGAAAAGCGGTGCACGGCATGCGGGCACGGCTGGACTACCTGACCAATCGGTTCCAGCAACCGGTCACGGTCATCGGGTGGAGTCTCGGCGGTATCTACGCCCGCCAGTTGGCTCGTCGCACTCCGGACGCCGTCCGGCAGGTCATCACGCTGGGCAGCCCGATCCGTCTGGCCCGGCACGAGCAGAGCCGCGCCAACCGACTGTTCCATTCGTACGCCCACGAGCACATCGAGCCGTTGGACGTACCGCTCGAACGGGGCAAGGGTCCGCTCCCGGTCCCAGCGACGTCGATCTACAGCCCGCTCGACGGCGTCGTCGCCTGGCGGACCTGCCTCGACGAGCCGTCCGAGCGTGCAGAGAACATCGCCGTCCTGGCCAGCCACATCGGGATCATCGGTCACCCTGCAGCGTTGTGGGCCGTCGCGGACCGTCTCGCCCAACCCGTCGGCAGGTGGACCCCGTTTCGGCCCCCGCCGTGGCTGTGGATGGCCTACCCAGAACCCGAAAGTCCCGTACCAGAAGGTCTGTCATGACGAACCTCGCTCACATCCTCACCGAGTCCGCGCGCCGATATCCCGATCGGCCCGCGTTTCGTGTCGACGACGTCGTCGTCACCTATGCAGAACTCGACGCACTGACCGCGCGCGCCGCGGCCCGCCTCCGGGCCCGAGGAGTCCTGCCGGGTGACCGAGTCGCGATCGCACTGCCGAACGTTCTGGCATTCCCGGTTCTCTACTACGGCGTTCTTCGCGCCGGCGCGACCGTCGTGCCGATGAACCCGCTGCTCAAGGCCCGCGAACTCGAGCACCACTTCCGTGACTCCGGTGCCGCGCTCGCATTGGTGTGGAGCACCGTGGCGGCCGAGGCGGATTCCGCCGCCGCAGCGACCGGAACCACGGCTGTCGTCGTCGACGAGGAGACCGTCGCGGCCGTCGCGGAGTGGCCGGCCACCGAGGATGTCGCCGCGCGAGACGACGCCGATACGGCCGTGATCCTCTACACCTCCGGTACGACCGGGACCCCGAAGGGTGCCCAGCTCACCCACGCGAATCTGCGTCGCAACGCCACCACGTTCGTCGACATGTTCGACTTCGGCCCCGGCGACGTGGTGGCGGGGTGCCTGCCGTTCTTCCATGCGTTCGGGCAGAGCAACGCACTGAACGCCTCCATCCTGGCGGGTGCGAGTGTGTCGCTGGTACAACGCTTCGACGCTGCGAAGGTTCTGCAGCTCATCGAGCGACACGGGGTGACCGTATTCGAGGGCGTTCCCACGATGTATGTCGGCCTGCTCCACACCGATCTCGGGCCGGTCGACACCTCGAGTCTGCGCATGTGTGTCTCCGGTGGTGCCGCGTTGCCGGTCGAGGTTCTGAACGGCTTCGAGGAGACCTTCGGCGCCCCGATTCTCGAGGGTTACGGTCTGACCGAGACGTCGCCGACCGCCACTTTCAACCGGCTCGGCCACACGAAGCCCGGTTCGATCGGACTGCCCATCGACGGTGTCGAAATGAAGGTGGTGGACAGGAACGGCGCCGAGGTCCCGTCCGGTGAGGTCGGCGAGATCGTCATCCGGGGGCACAACGTGATGAAGGGCTACTGGAACCGCCCGGACGCCACCGCGGCGGCGATCGTCGACGGATGGTTCCATACCGGCGACATGGCCGTCCGCGACGACGACGGCTTCTACTTCGTCGTCGACCGCAAGAAGGACATCATCATTCGGGGCGGGTACAACATCTACCCGCGCGAGATCGAAGAAGTGCTCTACGAGCATCCCGCAGTGCGCGAGGCCGCGGTCATCGGTGTGCCTCACGCGACGCACGGTGAGGAGGTCGCCGCCGCGATCACCTTGCGTGCCGGTGCCGCCGCGACACCCGACGAACTCCGCGAGTACGTCAGGACCCGCGTGGCCGCCTACAAGTATCCGCGCCATGTCTGGCTGGTCGACAAACTTCCCAAGGGAAGCACCGGCAAGATCCTCAAGCGCGAGATCGACTTCCCCGCAGAGATTCTGGGGACTTCTACGCCCTCCGGTCGGGATCGGGGCCATCGGCCGTCCGACCCGAACGGGCGCCACCGGCACACCGAACCGGCCGCCGCGCCGACCACATGACGAAACCTGCTCCCCCATCGGAGAACCGAATGACTTCGACAACAACCGATCCGGACACTCGACGCAGACGAACCGTCGCGTGGGTCGTGTCCCTCGCCACCGTCGGCCTGATCTTCGACGGCTACGACCTCGTCGCCTACGGCGCGGTGGTGTCCACCTTCCTCGACGATCCGAGTCACATCGGTGAGGTCACGCCCGCGCTCGCGGGCACGCTCGGCAGCTACGCGCTGCTGGGAATGATGTTCGGCGCCTTGTTAGCCGGTGCCGTCGGCGACGTGCTGGGACGCCGCAAGGTCATGCTCATCTCCTACGCATGGTTCTCCATCGGCATGTTCGTCACCGCACTGATGACGACGACCACCACCTTCGGTGCGATGCGCTTCGTCACCGGCCTCGGTATCGGGGCACTCATCGCGACGACCGCGACCCTGGTGACCGAGATCGCCCCGCCTGGGAAGAAGAACCTCTACAGTGCGATCACCTACTCCGGCGTGCCGCTGGGGAGCCTGCTGGGCGCCCTTCTCGCGATCCTTCTACTCGAATCCATCGGCTGGCGAGGGCTGTTCATGATCGGCGCACTGCCGATCGTCACGCTGCTGCCCCTGGCGATCGTGAAGATGCCCGAGTCGGTGCAGTGGCTGGTCGCCCGCGGTCGGATCGACGAGGCCCGCGCGGTCTCCGCGCGAACCGGTGTGCCGATGCCCGACAGCCTCGCGCCGCCGGCGAAGACCGAGCGGGTGGGTTTCGCCGGCCTGGTCGGGCGCGGATTCCTGTTCTCGACGATCGTGGTGGGATCGATCAGCGCCCTCGGGCAGTTCCTCAACTACTACCTCAACACGTGGTTGCCGGTGTTGATGGAGAAATCGGGGTTCAACACCAAGGGATCGCTGGCCTTCCTCCTCGTGCTCGGTGGAGGTGCAATCCTGGGTGCGGTCGCCGGCTCGCGGTGCGCCGACCGATTCGGCCCGAAACCTGTTGTGGCCACGGGCTTCTTCATCGGCGCGACCTTCGTCGCCCTGATGACGCTGGACATGCCGCTTCCCGTCCTGCTGTTCTTCGTCGCGGTCGTCGGCTTCGGCACAACCGGAACGTCGATTCTGGTGTACGGATTGGTGGCGAACTACTTCCCCACCCGGATGCGCGGTGCTGCCGTCGCGTGGGCTGCCGGCTTCGGCAGGCTCGGCGGCGTCAGCGGCCCGCTGCTGGGTGGCCTGTTCCTGGCCGCCGGGTTCGGGGTGGACGCGGTGTTCTATGTCCTCGCGGGCTTCGCGCTGCTGGGAGTCGTCCTGACGGTGCTGATTCCGAAGGTCCGGGCCGGGGCGGAGGGTCCCGACCGGACCGACGAATCCCTCAGCCCGAGCTCCGCCGAGCCGGCGCTGTCAGCGGCCACCTAGGCGCTGACGCGCCCGTGTGCCTTTGTGGCGCCCGGGGCCGCCACATGTACACACCGGCGGCGCGCTCGGGGATCAGGGGCCGAACGTGCTCAGCTGTTCGTCATCGATCTTCAAGGTCCGCATCTTGCGATACAGCGTGGTCCGGCCGATGCCGAGGATCTCCGCAGCGCGTGACTTGTTGCCTTCGGCGTCGCGCAGTGCACCGATGATCGCCTCACGCTCGGCCTGCTCGTAGCGGCCCATGGTGGAACGGGTGGTATCGCACATGGAGGGCGGGAGGTCCTTGGCCTGGACGAACCCGCCTTCCTGTGCCGGTGGCAGGGACGCCAGCAGCCGGACCAGCTCGGCAACGTTCCCCGGCCAGCGCCAGGCCAGCAGGCAACGGAGCGCGACAGGCGAGAATCGCGGCGGTGGTGTACCTGGGAAGCGGGCGGCGGCGACCTCGCGGATGACGGAGGGCAGCTCGTCGCGCAACTCCGCGAGCGAGGGGACACGCACGGACATGGGTGCCGAGCCGTCCTGGGAGCCACCGCGCTCGGTGAGAATCACCAGGGGACCGTTCGCAGCTCCGGAGCACCGACCCCGAGCGAAATCTGCGAGGCGCGTGCGACTTTCGTTTCCGACATCGTCGGCATCGACGACGACACCCCTGCCCTCGCGCAACACTTCGCCGGCCGCGTCCCAGAAGCTGCTGTTCTCGGAGAGGTCGGGCCGGGTGAACACCGCAGGGTCCCGGCCGGTTCGTTCGCGCAGCCACGTCGTGGCCTGGAAGCGCTTGCCGACCCCGGGCTCGCCGACGAGATGGATGAATCCGTCCGGGCCCGCCACGGCGGTGAGCTGACGACGCACCCGTTCGTACGGGGACTCCGTGGACCGGCGGGTGGCGATCAGGCCGTCGGACGTGCCACCGACGACCGGAATGCTCCCACCCCGCGGGGGTGTACCGAGATCGGAGGGCATCGGTTCGGCCGCACCGGGAGTCACGAACTCGAGAGCGAAGATTGCGTCGTGTTCGTCGCGGCCCAGACGCCGCACCAGCGCCTCGGTTCCGAGTGTGGGAAGTTCCAGGCGCAGGACGTCGTCGCCCCAACGATGGGCTCGCAGTTTCTCCCACAACACGGCGTGCGCTTCGGCGTCCAGGTGTGCGAGAGACGGCAGATCCGTCATCACGGTGTCCGAACTCATCACCAACACCGATCGCCGACCCGCACGGAAGCGGCGGTACACACGTGCCAGCTCCAGGTCGCGGGAATCGGCCATGTTCTCGAGCGCTTCGGCGATCTGTTGTCCGGCCTGCCGGGCCATCGCCACCATCAACGGGCTCGAGACGTCGATGTGGGAGGCGAAGGCGAGCGACCCGACCATCCGCCCGGTGACGGGGTGCTTGATGGGAGCTCCGGCGCACGCCAGCCGCGCCAGGTTGTCGTTGAAATGCTCGCTGCCGCGGACGAATACGACATCGCGAGCTTCGATGGGAGTGCCGAGACCGTTCGTGCCCAGGGCCTGCTCGGAGAAGTCGAAACCCTCGATTGCGTTGGCCTGGTCCAGGATTCGAGCATCCTCGGCGTCGACGATCCGGCGGGACATGATGCGGCCGTTCTCGTCGGCGAGCAGCAGCGCCAATCGCGACTGGGTGAGATTGTTCTGCCACTGGTCCAGGACGCGACCTGCCGCGCGCAGGATGGCGCTGTCCGGGTCGATCTCTCCGAGGACGAGCGGTTCGGCTCCGGGGTCGACCCGGTTCGAGATGGAGCGACGCCAGCTCTGCTCGATCTCCGACGCAACAAGGGATTCCGGCACGGACGCCCGGAGGAGGCCCTGCTCGAGCATGCGCTCGCGGGCGTTCCTCACCTCGTCCTGGCGCCGCGATCCTTCCACTGGCATCACTCCATTGTCAGGCCCTCAGGACGATGCGTCCAGTGACTCCACCCGCGGTGAGATCGTCCAGGGCGCCGGACACCTCGGTTGCCGACAGCGGCCGTTCGACGACGGGGATGGTGGGAACCTCCCCGCGCTGCGCCAACCTCACGAGTTCCTTCATCTGCGCGAGAGTTCCCACGAAACTTCCCTCGATGCGGATCATGCGCAGCGCCAGCAGCGCGGTCGGGATGGTGACCTCGCCGCCGAAGAGCCCGACCTGAACCATGATTCCGCCCTTGGCCAGGATCTCGAATGCCGAGGTGGCCGTGGCGCCGTTGTTGACGAAGTCCACAACCGCCCCGGCCGGCGCACCGACGGCCTCGCGAAGTGCCGCGGCATCGCCCGTTCCCGGATTGAACGTGTCGGTGGCTCCCATGACGCGGGCGGACTCGAGATTCCGGTCGGCCACGTCGACGGCGCAGATGTTGCGGTGCCCACGGGAACGCAGGATGGCGATGGCCGTGAGGCCGAGTCCCCCGGCTCCGAAGATCACCACGGGTTCGTCGGGGTCGAGCGGAAGGATCTTGTCCACGGCGCTGTAGGCGGTCAGGCCGGAGCACGCCATGGTGGCGGCCCAGCTCGGATCGAGACCGTCGGTGTCCACGAGGTACTTCTCGTCGGGCACGAGGATGCTCTCGGCGTATCCGCCGTGCCGGGCGACACCCAGGTTCTTCCCTGCGGCACAACGATTGTCGTGACCTTCGCGGCACTGACGGCAGGTTCCGCAGCCGATCCACGGGTAGATCAGGCGCACATCACCCATCTGCACCGACCCGACTTCGTCGCCCACCTTCTCGACGACACCGACCACCTCGTGGCCGAGCACCATGGGGTATTCGATGCCGCGTTCCTTCAGGCTCATCGTTCCGCGGCTGCCGAGGTCGTACCCACCGGCTCGCAGATGGGTGTCGGTGTGGCAGACGCCGGCCCGGAGGACCTTCAGCAGCACCTGCCTGCCCTCGGGATCCGGCGTGGGCACCTCGAGGTCGTGAATCGTGGGGTCGTCGGGCATGACGGCGAAGACGTGCATGGGGATGGGCTCCGTTCGATGTGGCGATCGGCAGATTGCTTCGACGATGCACCACCGCGTAGACGTGCATCCGATACCGAACATCTCGTTTATCGAGTACTCGCACAGTATCGATCGGGCCCGCAGGCCGACTGTTTCATATCGGAACAGCCGTGGGGCGGGACGCCTCTCTAGCTTGGGAAGCACAGAGTCGTGTCGGCCATCACACACCGAGCTCGCCGCGACCGAATACCACACACCGGTGGGTGACGTCGTTCGTCCCCTGCACCGGGAAAACTCCGATACTCACAGAAGGAAGTGCCATGACCAGCAATGTTTCCGAACAGACCGGGATCGCAGCGGGCAGCGTCGAGGACCGGGACGTGCTGCGCGACCTCTACGCCGAGTGGTCGGAGATCATGGCGGCCAACCCGGAGCTGTCGGTGCGTCTGCTGCGTTCCCTCTTCGACGAGTGGCACCAGCCGACCGTCGAACCCGAGGGCGTGACCTACCGCGAGGACACCGTCGGTGGCGTTCCCGGCATCTGGTGCCTGCCGCAGGGCGCGGACGCATCGAAGGTCCTGCTCTACACGCACGGCGGCGGCTTCGCTGTCGGGTCGGCGTCCAGCCACCGCAAACTCGCAGGTCACGTCGCCAAGGCTCTCGGTGTCGTCAGCTTCGTCCTCGACTACCGCCGGGCCCCCGAGTTCGGGCATCCCGCGCAGATCGAGGACGGTGTCGCGGTCTTCGACGCGCTGGTCGCGGACGGGATCGCCCCGCAGGACGTCACCACGATCGGTGATTCGGCCGGTGGCAACCTCGCGATCTCCATCGCGCTCGCGCTCCTGCAGCAGGGTAAGCAGGGCCCGGGGTCGGTCATCGCCTTCTCGCCGTGGCTCGACATGGAGAACAAGGGCGAAACCCTCGTCACCAACGACGCCACCGACGCTCTCATCACGCCGGAGCTGCTCGCAGGCATGATCGCCGGTGTTCTCGGCGACACGATCGATCCCACCACGCCCCTGGCGAACCCGCTGTACGCCGACTTCACGGGATTCCCCCGGCTGTTCGTCACGGCCGGCAGCGTCGAGTCGCTCCTCGACAACGCGACCCGTCTCCAGGAGCGTGCCGAGTCCGCCGGTGTCGACGTGACCCTGTCCATCGGGGAGGGACAGCAGCACGTGTATCCGTTCCTGGCCGGTCGCTCCGCTCTCGTCGACGCCGAGCTCGCGAAGCTCGCCGCCTGGTACCGCCGCAGGTGACGGGTCTCCCCCGGAACCCGCGCGGAGCGCTCCGCACCGTCGATCAGCAGGAGAAACCATGGGTGTCTACACCACCATCGACCCCGCCACCGGGGAACGGCTCGCGCAGTACCCGGAGATCTCGGATGCCGAGCTGAAGGATCTCGTCGCACGCAGTGCCGCCGCCTACCGCGAGTGGCGCGCCACGCCTCTCGAGAAGCGGCGCGCCGTCCTGGCTCGCGTCGCCGAGATCTACCAGGAGCGAGCCGACGAGCTGGCCCGCCTTCTCACCATCGAGATGGGCAAGCCGATCACGCAGGCCAAGGGCGAGGTCGCCTTGGTCGCCTCCATCTATCGGTACTACGCCGACCACGCCGAGGAGTTCATGGCCGACGAACCTCTCGACATCGCGGGCTCCGGCTCGGCGGTGGTTCGCACGGAACCGATCGGGCCGCTGGTCGGCGTGATGCCGTGGAACTACCCCTATTACCAGGTGGCTCGGTTCGCTGCGCCGAATCTCGCGCTGGGCAATACGATCGTTCTCAAGCACGCGCGTAACTGCCCGCAGTCCGCGCTGGCGATCGAACGCGTCTTCGCCGAGGCCGGTCTGCCGGAGGGCGTGTACGCCAATGCGTTCGTCTCGTCCGCTCAGGTCGCGGAGGCGATCGCCGATCCGCGGGTCCAGGGTGTCTCGCTGACCGGATCCGAGAAGGCCGGCTCCGCCGTCGGCGAGGTCGCCGGCCGGCACATGAAGAAGTGCGTGCTCGAGCTCGGGGGTTCGGATCCTTTCATCGTGCTGCGCGATGCGGACATCGATGCGGCAGCCGCTGCAGCCGCAGTCGGCCGGTTCGCAAACGGCGGGCAGGCGTGCACGGCGTCGAAACGGTTCTTCGTGGAGGAGCCGATCTACGACGAGTTCGTGCAGAAATTCCTTGCCGCACTGGCCGATTGGCAGCCCGGCGACCCGGCGGATCCCGGGACGAAACTCGGCCCGCTGTCGTCCCGTTCGGCGGTCGACGATCTCGACGAACTCGTGCAGGACGCGCTCTCGAACGGTGCTCGGGCACTGACCGGCGGCGAGCGTCCGGACGGGGACGGTGCGTACTATCCGCCGACGGTCCTGGTCGATGTCGCACCCGGGATGCGCGCGTACTACGAGGAGCTGTTCGGGCCGGTCGCGGTCGTCCACCGCGTCGGTTCCCTCGACGCCGCGATCGAGGCCGCCAACGATTCGCCGTTCGGTCTCGCATCGAGTGTGTTCACGGCGGACCCGGAGAAGGCGGACCGTGCGGCGAGCGAACTCGAAACCGGGATGGTGTGGATCAACAGCACCAGCAAGAGTTCACCGGATCTCCCGTTCGGCGGGGTCAAGCGTTCCGGATTCGGCCGTGAGCTGGCCCGGTTCGGGTTCGCGGAATTCGCCAACAAGAAGCTCGTCAGGAACCCTGGCGGGAAGCGATAGGGCACGTGAATGCGGCGATGCGGTCGTTCCGGAGTTTCCGGGAACGACCGCATCGCCGATTTCGCACGTTGCAATGGTGCCGATCAGAGCTCGAAGCGGACCCCGGTCAGCTGTTCGGACAGCTCCCACAGCCGGCGCGCGGTCTCCGGGTCGCGGGCCCGGGACGACGCCGACGCGACGTGCGGCGACCCGTACAACCCGAGGAACCCGTCCGGGCCGACGTACCCGCCACGCAACTCCGGCCGGGTCGCGGCGTACACGACCGATTCGGCGCCCTGCGCCGGAGTGCGCTGCAGGAACTTCTTGCCGAAACCGAAGAGGCGGTCGAACCAGGTGCCGGTGTTGCTGCCGACCTCGGTGGCCGCGTAGCCCGGATGCGCGGCGATCGCCCGCACCGGCGAACCGCTCGCCGCGAGCCGTCGTTCCAGCTCGAAGCTGAACAGCAGGTTCGCGAGCTTCGACTGCGCGTAGCCGCCGGAGCGGCTGTACGGGCGGCGCTCCCAGTTCAGGTCGTCGAGATCGACGCGTCCGAGGCGGTGGGCGGCACTCGAGACCGTCACGACCCGGTCGGTGATCCGGCCGAGCAGCAGCCCGGTCAGCGCGAAGTGTCCGAAGTGATTCGTGCCCACCTGCATCTCGAAGCGGTCTGCGGTCCGCTCCAGGGGCACCGCCATCACCCCGGCGTTGTTGACGAGCACATCGATCTTGTCGTGTGTCTCGCCGATGCCGGCGGCGAATTCGCGTACCGACGCGAGGTCGGACAGATCGAGCCGCCGCACCGATGCGTGCGGCCCGATCTGTCCGGCGATCTCCTGCCCTTTCGCCACGTTGCGGCCGGCGAGCACCACCTGCCCCCCTGCCGCCCCGAGTGCCCGGGCGGTGGCCTCCCCCACGCCGCTGGTGGCCCCGGTCACCACGAAGGTGCGGCCACGCAGCGACGGAACCTCAGGCGCCAATCGCGTTCTTCATCATCGGCAGCATCGCCCACAGCTCGTCCTGCCAGTAACCCCACGTATGGGTGCCCTGGATCGGGAACGAGAAGTGCGCCGTGTCGATACCCAGGGTCGCGAGACGAACCTGGAAGGCCCGGTTCTGGGCGCGCGCCAGAGTCTCGAGACCCATCGCATTGCCCGTGTTGAACACCCCGATCAGGGAGTTCGGATTGTCGTGCTCGCCGGGGACGCCGCCGGCCGCGGAGATCCACATCGGCAGGCCGCGCAACTGCGGTGCGGCGACGAACGGGTCGTGACGCAGCCACGCGGGGTTCCACGGCGGTCCCCACATCGCGTCGGCGTTGTAGCCGCCGGCGTCGAGCATCGCGACCCGGATCGCCTCGCGCATGCCGGGCGCCGAGAGGTTCAGGTAGCCGGACATCGACCCGGCGAAGGTGAACTGGTCGCGGTGGTAGGCGGCGAGGATCAGCGCCGCGTTGCCGCCCATCGACAGGCCGACGACCGCGTTGCTGCTGCGGCTGATGCCGTACCGCGACAGGTGGTCGGGCAGGTTCTGGGTGAGGAAGCTCTCCCACTTGTACGTGTAGGGCTGCCCGTTGAGGTTGCTGGGGCTGTACCAGTCGGCGTAGAAGCTGGACTGGCCACCGACCGGCATGACGACGTTGATGCCGTTGTCGGCCAGCCAGGCGGCGTTGGTCTCGTGCTCCCAGCCGCTGACGTCGTCGGTGGCGCGGAGGCCGTCGAGCAGGTAGACGGCCTTGTTGCTGCCGTTGTTCGCGAACCAGATGCGGACCTTGATCTGTCCGACGCCCCCGGGCGCGGGTACCCAGTCCTCGGTGAAGCGGCTGTACGGGTCGGCGGAGGCCGTCCCGACGCCGACGAACGCAACGGCGAGCGGCAGGATGACGGCCGCCACCAGCATCCGGACCAGCGCGCGCACCCCCCTCGGCCGCCTCGTGGTCATCGAAGAAGTTGTCACACCAAGCTCCCCTGTGTGTCTGTGTGTCCCGTAGCGGACACCGGCCACACTCGCGTCACAGCGGCAGGCCACGGCGCCCCCCGGTAGAGGCGCCTGGATGTCTGTCGGTCACTCTTACATATCTGTTACCGGCGTCTCAGCGTATCGTCACGGTCTCCATTCCTCTCGCTCAGTACCGATCCGTGACCCGCGGGAAACCGAAATGTCGCAGTTGGGACCCGATCGTCCGCCGCTCTCGGCGACCGGCACCGGCAGGGCCACTACCGTGGCGATGTGCCCATCGCCCCGCTCCCCGTCCGCGACGGCCTGAACCCGTCCCGGCTGCGCCTGCCCGACGCCGGGGAATGGACGACGGTGCTGGAGTACCTGCTGGCACGGTTTCCGCACGATGCCGCGCGCCTGCGCGAGAAGGTCGCGCTCGGCGAGGTGGTGACCGGTGACGGCACCGCGATCACCGACCTCTCCCCGTTCGCTCCGCGCGAGTTCGTGTTCCTGTACCGCGACCCGCCGCCCGAGGTGCCGGTGCCCTTCACCGTCGACGTCCTGCACCGCGACGAGCATCTGCTCGTAGTGGACAAACCGCATTTTCTGGCGACCATGCCGCGCGGCGGGTGGGTCACCGAGACCGCGCTGGTGCGGCTGCGGCGGGAACTGGATCTGCCGGAACTGAGTCCCGCTCACCGGCTGGACCGCCTCACCGCCGGCGTGCTGGTGTTCACCGTCCATGCCGGGGCGCGGCGGGCCTACCAGTCGTTGTTCGCGGAGCAACGCATGCACAAGGAATACGAGGCGCTCGCCCCCTTCACCGACGGCCTCACGTTCCCGCGGGAGGTCCGCAGCCGGATCGAGAAGCGCCCCGGGGTGCTGCAGGCGCGGGAGGTACCCGGCGAGATCAACGCGATCAGCCGCGTCGAACTGCTCGACTCCGACGGCGCGATCGCCCGCTATCGACTGCTGCCGCGGACCGGAAAGACCCACCAGCTGCGCGTGCACATGAATTCGCTCGGAATTCCCATCCTCGGCGATCCGCTGTATCCGAAGGTACAAAACGTTGCGCCACAAGACTTTTCACAACCATTGCGGTTGCTGGCGCGCAAGATCGAATTCGACGATCCATTTTCGGGTAGCCGGAGATACTTCGCGAGCCGACGAAACCTGGCAGCATAGAGGGACAGCACACCAGGACCCCGCTGATGACACGGGCTCATGTCTTGGAGGATCCCATGGATATCGGCACCGTTTCCCGTACCTACGACGGCCGGGTGGCCCTGCGTTTCGAACGCGCGTTCCCCCAACCGCCGGAACAGGTCTGGCGTGCGATCACCGACCCGGATCTACTCGCCACGTGGTTCCCGGCCCGGGTGAATCTGGTTCTCGAACCCGGGGCCCAACTGCAGTTCTCCGCGACCGATGAGCAGGTCCGCCGATTCGCGGTTCCCGCCGACCACACCACCCAGGGAACTGTGATCGCGGTCCGCCCGGCACGGGTCCTCGAGTTCATGTGGGACGCGGACGTCCTGCACTGGGAACTGGTCCCGGACGGCAGCGGCGGTTGCTACCTGACGCTGACCCACACCACCGACGACGAGGAAGACGCCTACGCGCACGGAGCCGGATGGCACGCCGGCTTCGAGGTCCTCGAAGCGCAACTGGAGGGGCGCCCGATCGACTGGTCACCGTGGGATCGCGCGGCCGAACTCGCCGAGCACTACCGGAACCCCGCAGGTTGACCTGCCCGTCAACGCCCCGGCCCGGCGCCCCGCCCGCCCCTGGTGTCGACGGAGTCGACGGTGCCGGAGTCGACGGTGGACGAGCCTGCCGCCTCCGATACGACGTCGCTCCCGGCCGCCGGGCCGGGTGACGTCTCGACGTCGGGTCCCTGCTCGTCCCCGGACGCCGACTCGTTGTCGGACACCGGCTCGTTGTCGGACACCGGCTTGTCGTCGGACATCGGCTTGTCGTCGGATACGGCGTCGACGATCGTGCCCGCCCATCCGCCGACGGCGTCCCAGTCCCGGAAGTCGCCGACCCTGCCGCCGGACATCCGCACGTGCATCCGTTCGCCGACGCTCAGCCCCTCGGGGTCGAGTTTCCCGGCGAACATGCGATGTTCGCGTGCACCCGTGCGGTGACGGACGGTGAACACGTCGTACGGGCTGTTGACCGGCCGGTCCTGATCCGCGATCGGTCCGGACGAGAAGAGGAACACCGCCCGCCGACGTAGCTCTTCGGCGTGCGCGTCGACGAAGTCCTTGGCCGGGCGCAGCCAGCGCCCGCGGTAGACGGCGCTACCGATCACCACCGCGTCGTAACCCGAGATGTCGCGCACGTCGTGTGGTTCGACGACATCGACCAGCGCACCGCGGTCGCGCAGGGCCGCTCCGAGTGCTGTGGCTATCTCCGCGGTCGAACCGTGTCTGCTCGCCGCCGACACCAGAATTCTCATCCAAGCCTCCAGAGCACCCGCGTCCTTCCATGATCACCATGCCATCTCATCGCAAAACAGGGTCCAAAGTCTCTACACAACGGGCCTGCGACACGAAATAGGCGTTCCGTTCGGGACATTCCCCACATACGGTGGCAATGTGGGCGGCAGAGCTGCCGATCCCGGCAGCGAAGTCCGCAGTGAATGGGAGGACCGGGTGGCGACCACGAACCCGTCAGGGATCGAGTCGGTGGAGGAAACCGAACGCAAGTACACCGCCGACACGGATCTGACTCTTCCCGACCTGTCCGGATTGCCGGGCGTCGAGACTCTCACCGACGAACGCATCGAGCTGGCCGCGCAGTACTACGACACCCGGGATCTGCGGCTGCTCCGCGCCGGGATCACCCTGCGCCGGCGCGAGGGCGGCGACGACGCCGGCTGGCATCTGAAACTGCCCTCGGGCCTCGACACCCGAACCGAACTGCGTTTCCCGCTCGGCGACGACACCGGCACACCACCGGCGGAACTGCTCGGCCTGCTGCGCGGTGTGCGACGCGGTCGACCCGTCGAACTCGCCGCCCTGCTCACCACCTCCCGTCGGCGCATCCGCGCGATGGGACCCGGCGAGACGGTGCTCGCCGAGATCGTCGTCGACGATGTCGTCGCGGTCCGCGGAGCCGACGACGCGCAGGTGCAGTGGCGCGAGATCGAGGTCGAACTCGGCCGCAACGGCGCCGCGCAAGGCGGTGCGAGCCTGCTCGACGCCGTCGACGACCGGCTCACCGCGGAGGGCATCGAGCGCTCGCCGAGCCCGTCCAAACTGCACCGGGTTCTCGGCGATCTGATTCCCGACGAACCGAAGGTGGGTGGCCCGGCCGGGTACCTGCGCGACTACCTGGCCACCGAATTGCGCGAACTCGAGCTCACCGACATCGCGGTGCGGCGCGCGGCCCCCGACTCGGTGCACAGCATGCGCAAGGCCGCACGCCGTGCGCGCAGCGCCCTGCAGACCTACGCCGGCGATCTCGGCCTCGACGAGTCGGTGGTCGACGAACTGCGGTGGCTCGGCCGCCGCCTCAGCCCGTCCCGTGACCTCGAGGTGCAGTGGGAGCGGCTGCTCGACCGGGTAGCCGAGATCCCGGTGGAATCGCACCGGGAACCCGCCAAGGCCCGCATCGACGAGTACTTCTCCAGGCAGTCGGAGATCGCGGGAATCGAAGCGGTCGCGGCCCTCGATTCCGATCGCTACCTGCAGATGCTGCTCGCCCTCGACGCCCTGATCGAGGGATTGGCCACCGCACCGCAGACGTCCCGCAAGGTCCGCAAGGCCAAGGCCGGTGATCTGACCGGCTCGCTGGAACAGCTCGCGCAGAAGGTCTCGAAGCGGGTCCGTGCCGTCGGTCGTGCCGACACACCCGAGGAGCGCGACGCCCGGATGCACCGGGCGCGCAAGGGCGCCAAACGGATGCGCTACGCGATCGAGGTGATCCGCCCGCTGCATCCCAAACGTGCGGGCAAGGCACTCGATCACTTCGACGCGTTCCAGGACCTCCTCGGCGAATTCCAGGATTCGGTGGTCGCGCGCGAACACCTGCTCGACATCGTGTCCGAGCAGGGACACGCCGCCGAGTCCAGCTTCGGCCTCGGCATCGCGTACCACCGTGAGGCTCTGCTGGGCGAAGCCCAGGCGGTGCACCTCGACGACGCGTGGAAGGAAGCACTGCGCGCGGCGAAGCCGTTGTGGAAGTGAACCATCCGGGAGGGACATGAACACCGGACAGACGATGCGGGCGTGGCGGGTACAGACACCGGGACCCATCGCCAGGGGTCCCCTGCGCGCGGTGCGCGAACCGGTACCCGAACCGGGCGACGGCGAACTGCTCGTGCGGGTACTCGCGTGCGGCGTGTGCCGCACCGATCTGCACGTCGCCGAGGGGGATCTGCCGGTGCACCGGCAGCATGTGGTGCCCGGGCACGAAGTGGTCGCCGAGGTGATCGGCGGTGACCTCGGGACACATGCGATCGGTGACCGGGTGGGGATTCCGTGGCTGCGCAGCACGTGCGGACGATGCCGATACTGCCTGCGCGGCGACGAGAACCTGTGCCCGCAGTCCACCTACACCGGCTGGGACGCCGACGGTGGTTACGCCGAATTCGCAACCGTTCCAGCAAATTTCGCTTTACCGCTTCCGTCCGGGTACGACCCGCAGACGCTGGCACCGCTGCTGTGCGCGGGCATCATCGGCTATCGCGCTCTGTTGCGCGCGCAGGTTCCGCCCGGCGGCACGCTCGGCCTCTACGGCTTCGGCGGGAGCGCACACCTGACGGCTCAGGTCGCGCTCGCACAAGGAATTCGGGTGCACGTGATGACCCGCGGCGACGACGCCCAGCGGCTGGCACTCGACCTCGGCGCATCCTCCGCGCAGGGCGCCTACGACACGCCTCCGGAACCGCTCGACTCGGCGATCCTGTTCGCCCCGGCCGGGGAACTGGTGCCGACCGCCCTCGAAGCCCTCGACGCCGGTGGAACACTCGCCCTCGCCGGCATCCACCTCACCGACGTTCCCACCCTGAACTATCAGCGACACCTGTTCCGGGAGAGAACGGTTCGCAGCGTCACCGCCAACACACGCCGTGACGCACACGAATTCCTCACGTTCGCGGGCGAACACCGGTTGCACGTCACGACGACGCCGTACCCGCTGGACGGGGCCGACCGGGCACTCGAAGACCTGTCCGAGGGCCGATTCGCGGGGGCGGCGGTGCTCGTGCTGTAGACCACAGCACGACGCCACCCTCACCTGCCGCGCCAGCGGATAGTCTCGACCTGCAGTCCCTCACGAGAATGGAGGCTCAACGATGAGCACGCACGTGACCAAGGCCGTCGTCGCGGGTCTGGACGGATCCGACACCGCCACTGCCGCTGCCCGATGGGCCGCAGCCCTCGCCGCCCGGCTGGAACTTCCGCTGCGTCTCGTCCACGCGCTCCCCAGCGAGGGCATCTTCTACAGCGAGTCCGCGGTGCTCATCCAGTCCCAGATGTACGAGCAGCTCAAGGCCGACGGCGAGAAACTGCTCGCCGACGTCAGCGACCTGATCCGCGCCGAACAGCCCGGCCTCACCGTCGAGAGCTACATCGGCCCCGGCCCCGCCACCAACGCATTGCTCGAGGCAGCCGACGACGCCCGCGTCGTCGTGGTCGGCGCGACCGGCGCGGGAGCCATCGAGAACTTCCTGCTCGGCTCCACCGTGCTGCGCGTCGCCAACAACGCACCGTGCCCGGTCGTGGTGTGGCGCGGCGACACCGAGAATCCGCTGCCGAACGACAAGCCGATCGTCGTCGGTGTCGACGGCAGCGAACTGTCCAGAGCCGCAGTGTCGTACGCCTTCACGCTGGCGGACACCCTCGGCGTTCCGCTCGTCGCGGCGCACTCGTGGATCGGCGACGCGGCGCTCGGCACCGGCGCGACCGCCACGCTCGTGGACTGGGACGCGGTCCAGGAAGCGGAAACCGCGGTGTTCGCGGAAGCGCTCGCCGGTAAGCACGACGAGTACCCCGATGTCGAGGTGCGTCGCGTCGTCGAACGCGGACCGGCCGCGAAGGTTCTGCTGGGCCAACTCGACGACGCACAGCTCGTCGTCGTCGGCAGCCACGGCCGCGGACAGATCGCCGCAGCCCTGCTCGGCTCGACCAGCCAGAACCTGGTGCACAAGGCACCCTGCCCGGTCCTGATCGCCCGCACCAAGTAACGCCCGCGGCCGCGGCACCGTCTCCTTCGGTACCGCGGCGGGCGGCGAAACCTTCGTCAGCCCGCCGTGGTGCCGAACAGGTAGCCGACCGCGAACGTCACGGCCATCGCGATCGCACCGCCGATCACGACCCGCACCACCGCCCGCCCTCGCCGGGCACCACCGAGGTACGCACTGACGGTCCCGGTGAGTGCCAGCGCCACGAGCACCGACACGAACGTGATCGGGATGCGCAGATGCTCCGGCGGCAGCACCACCACCAGTAGCGGCACGAGCGCGCCGACGATGAACGACACCGCCGACGACAGCGCCGCCACCCAGGGATTCGCCAGCTCGTCCGGGTGGATGCCCAATTCGACCTCCGCGTGCGCGGCCAGCGCGTTGCGTTCGGTCAGTTCCTTCGCCGCCGCGCGCGCGGTGTCCGGTTCGAGGCCCTTGGCCTGCAGCAGCCCGGTCAGCTCCTCGAGTTCCGCCTCCGGCATCTGCTCGAGCTCTCGTCGTTCGAGGCGCAGCAGGGCCCGCTCGGTGTCGCGTTGCGCACTGACCGAGACGTATTCGCCGAGCGCCATCGATACGGCACCCGCCGACAGACCCGCGAAACCCGCGGTGAGGATCGCCGACACCTCGGTGGTCGCGGCCGCGACGCCCACGACGAGACCGGCCGTGGAGACGATACCGTCGTTGGCCCCCATGACACCCGCGCGCAGCCAGTTCAGCTTCGCCGCGGTACCGGTTCCGTGAGGTTCGCGGATGGGGCGGTGAGTGGATTCACGAGTCGACACTTCGTCAGGCTAGAACCTTGCGACACAACGCGGTAGCAATGCGAGGCTGTCCTCACCTCGCGTCACCAGGGGCCCGGACCGACCATACGCTCGAGGCGTTCGGTGTCGGGCAGCGTGCCGTCGGTCGTGTCGATCACCTGCGCGGACGGCCACTCCTCGCGGCGATGCAGCTGCTCGTCGAGAACCGCCGGTGTCGCATCGGAAGCGTCACCGCCCTGCTCACGTCGGGAAATGATGCGGCGCAACAGAACTGCCGGGTCTGCGCAGCATTCGATCTCGATCACGTCGGCGCTCGCCTCGTCCGCGAGCCGCCGTGCTTCGCCGCGCCGCGACTCGACGAGCCAGGTCGCGTCGAGCACCACGGACGTGCCGAGCGACAGCGCGATCCGCGCGCGGCGCAGCATTTCGGCGTATGTCGCGTCGGTGTGTTCGCGCGTGTACAACCCGGAATCGACGTCGGTGGTCGCGTCGGTGGCCGGATCGAGACCCGCGAGTTCCTTGCGGATCACATCGCTGCGCAGCACCACCGCGTCGAGATGCGTCCCGACCAGCCGCGACACGGTGGTCTTGCCGGTCGCGGACAGGCCGCCGACGAGAACGAGCCGGACCCGGGCACGGTCGAGATTGCGGGCCACCTGGTCGAGCAGCCCGAGCGACACCTCCCGGGACGCCGCGTCTCCCTGATCGTGACGCAGCGCGGTGACCTTGGCCCGCACCAGCGCCCGGTAGGCGATGTAGTGGTGCATCAGCGAGGCGGGGCACGCGTCCCCGGAGAACTCCGCGTACGCGCTCAGCAGCCGGTGTGCGGCCTCGCGAGCGCCGAGCCGTTCGAGGTCCATCGCGAGGAACGCGATGTCGAGTGCACCGTCGCCGTAACGCAGTTCGTCGTCGAATTCGAGGCAGTCGATGATCCGCGGACCGTCGTCGAGGCAGAAGATGTCGTCGGCGAGCATGTCCCCGTGCCCGTCCACGGCACGGCCGTCGGCGATGCGCGCCGCGAACAGCGGCGCCCGCCCCTCCAGGTAACGGTTCGCGGACGTACGGATCCGCGCGAGCAGCCCGGCGGCGTCGATCCCGACCGGAAGCCGCTCGAGATGGTCGAGGCTCTGGCGCCACAGGTCCGTCAGGAAATCCACGCTCGCGCACCGGTCGATGGCCGGATCCCGCGGCGACGCGGCATGCAGCCCGGCGACCTGCCGGGCCACCTGTTCGACGACCGTGTCGATGTTCTCCCCGCGGGCGACGAGCGCGGCCAGCCGACGCTCGTCCGGCAGTCTCCGCATCTCGACGAGATGCTCGCAGACCTGCCCGTCGGGGCCGTGGACGTCGGCGACCCCCAGATACACGTCGGGCGCCAGCCGCCGGTTCAGATCGACCTCGCGGTGGCACACGCTCTCGCGCGCCGCGCGGGTGCGGTTGTCGAGGAAACCGAGGTCGAGCGGCTTCTTCATCTTGTGCACCCGATCACCGACGAAGAACACCACCGACGTGTGGGTCTCCCGGATCTGCGCGTACGGGCCGGTCTCGGACACCGTCTTCCCTCCGTTCCCGACGGGCCACCTCCGCTGTGGAAGCGCGTCGTGATCAACCTTGCCTCAGCGTGCACCCGTTCGCCCGGCGACGCCAGAGCAGCGGCTCCGTCGTGTCGTTGTACCGAGCAGAGCCCTGTTCACGCGGTAGTTTGCTGTGTGGGGCGGTACCGCAGACGGGGAGGCATGAGCGTGAACGAGCAGCGCGGCTCGGGGACATCGGGTGCGGGGGCATCAGAAACATCGAGCGGACCGACCGTGGTGGTCGCCGCGGCCACCACGTCGATCGAACGGGATCTGATCACCCGCTGGATACGTTCGGGTGGTCTTCCCGCCGAATACTCGGCGGACCCCACCCCCGCGGTTGTCGACCTCGACTCCCGGATCCTGACCACCGAACTGGTGCCGCGCACCGACGATCCGCTCATCGTGCCGGTGAAGGTGGTGTGGTTGCCTTCCGCCCGCGACGGTGCCCGCCGGGTGCGGTTCTCCGACATTCTGGCGCTGACCAATCCACGCAACCCGAACCGATTGATCCAGCAGTGGCTCGTCGGCCGGTCCCCGGACCGGCACCGCATCGTCGTGGCCGAACCGGCACGGCTGAGCGACCTGCGTTCGTCGCTGCACGCGGACGTCGGTGATCCGGCACCGGACTCGCTGGCCCGATACATCGTCCGGCGCGCGGTGGTCGCGCTCGAACGCGCCGAGCGGGCCGTCATCGGCGACCGCTACAAGGTGCCGCGGCTCGTGGCCGAGCAGATCATGGATTCCAGGTCGTTCCGCCGCAGGCTCGACGCGATCGCCGACGAGCACAACCTCCCCCGGGAGGAGGTCGACACGCGCGCCCGTGCCGTCCTCGGCGAACTCGTCGCCGTGCAGTCCCGCCTGGTCACGGACCTGTTCACGCAGGCGATGCGCCCCCTGCACTCGTCGGCGTGGAGTGTGCGGGCGGACGAGTCGGGACTGAGGGCACTGCGTGAACTCAACCGGCGGCGGCCGCTGGTGTTCCTGCCGTCGCACCGCTCGTACGCCGATGCGTTCGTGCTCGGGGACATCCTCGCCAACAACGAGTTCCCCCGGAATCACCTCATGGGCGGGGCGAATCTGACGTTCTGGCCCATCGGCCCGATCGCGCGTCGCACCGGCACCGTGTTCATCCGCCGCAGCTTCGGTGACGACGCCGTCTACAAGGCGGCACTCGAGGAGTACTTCGCGTATCTGCTGACGAAACGCTTCAACCTGGAGTGGTACTTCGAGGGCGGACGCACCCGCACGGGCAAACTGCGTGCGCCCAGGTACGGGCTCCTCAACTACGTGGCCAACGCGATCCGGACCGGCCGCGTCGAGGACGCGGCGCTGGTGCCGGTGTCGATCACCTACGAGGGACTCGCCGAGGTGGCCGCCGTCGCCGCCGAGCAGACCGGTGCGACGAAGAAGCCGGAGGGCCTGACCTGGCTGGCCCGGTACGCACGCAGCCAGCGGCGCAGCGCCGGCAACGTGTACGTCCGGTTCGGGGCGCCCCTGTCGATGCGCGAACTCCTGACCTCCGGGGGCGACCCCGCGCTGTCCGAGCCCGCCCGGGACGAGACCGAGCATCTGGATCGGACCCGGAAGGCACTGCAGAAGGTCGCGTTCGAGGTCGCGGTCGGCATCAACTGTGCCACCCCGATCACGGTGAACTGCCTGGTGACCTTCGCGCTGCTGGGGGTGCGCGACCGCGCGCTCACGCTCGAAGAGGTGCGGGCGGTGATCGCCCCGGTACGCCGGTACATCGAGGCCCGTGACGTGCCGCAGGGTGAACTGTCCGTCCTGGACGTCGAGGGCGGGCTCGCGAGGGTGCTCGACTCGCTCACCGACGCGGGGGTGGTCACCACCTATGCCGGCGGCGAGGAACCGATCTATTCGATCCAGCCCGGCCAGCACCTGGTCGCCGCGTTCTACCGCAACAGCGGCGTGCACTGGTTCGTCAACCGATCGATCCTCGAGCTGGCAATCCTCTACGCGCACCAGCATCCGGGTGAGAACCCCGTCACGTCCGCCTGGGAAGAAGCGAAGAAGCTGCGCGATCTGCTCAAGTTCGAGTTCTTCTTCCCGGATCGCGACACCTTCGAAGCCCAGATGCGCGACGAACTGGCGCTGCTGGTCGCCGACTGGAGCGACGAGCTGCCCGGATCCCCGCAGGACGCGCTCAACGCGCTCATCGAGACCGGGTTCTTCATGGTGCACCGCACGCTGCGGTCGTTCTTCGACGCCCAGCTCGTGGTCGCCGAACGGCTGGTGCCGCGCGACCCGACGCTGAAGCTGGACCGCAAGGCGTTCCTCGACGAGTGCGTGGCGGTGGGTACCCAGATGCTGCTCCAGGGCCGGTTGTACGGACCGGAATCGGTATCGTCGGAGTTGTTCGCGACCGCGCTGCAACTGGCGGGAAATCGTGGTCTGCTCGAGATCGGCGGCGAGGAGATCCGCGAGCGGCGCCGCGCGTTCGCCGAGGATCTTCTCGCGGTCGGTGAGCGAGTCCAGCTCGCGGAGTCCCTCGACGTGTCGAACAGGAAGGCGGATCGGTGAACATCGAGCAGGCACTGGATCGGGTCCGATCGGGGCCGCAGGGACCGCAGGTCGCAGCGCTCTTCGATTTCGACGGCACCATCGTGCACGGATTCTCGGGACTGCACTTCTTCCGGGACCGGTTGCTCGCCGGGAAGGTCAGCGCCGCGGAACTGGCCGGGACGATGCTCAACGGATTGCGTGGAACCGACAGCGAAGCCGATTTCGAACGGTTCGTGGCGATCGCGTTCAAGGCGTGGGGCGGGCATACCGAGGACGAGCTGTACGAGATCGGGCGGCGGCTGTTCGCGTCGACGATCGCCGGACACATCTATCCCGAAGCGTGGCAACTGATCCGGGCACACCAGGAGGCAGGGCACACGGTCGTGATCGCTTCGTCGGCGTCCCGCTACCAGATCCAGGCGTCGGCGGACGCGCTCGGTGTCGAGCACATTCTGTTCACGCCGCTCGAGGTCAAGGACGGGGTACTGACCGGCAAGGTCGACGGAAAGTCACTGTGGCGCAGCGGGAAAGCGGCCGCCGCGATCGCATTCGCGGAGGAACACGACATCGACCGCGCCGCGAGCTACACCTACTCGAACGGCGGCGAGGACGTCGATTTCCTTGCCACGATGGGCAATCCGACTCCCACGAACCCGGACAGCACCCTCACGAAGATCGCACTCGAACGTGAGTGGCCGATCCTGCAGTTCCGGCCGCGCGGCACACCCGGCGTCAAGGAACTGGTCCGTACCGCTGCGGCCTACGGCGGCCTGTTCGGATCGGTGTGGACCGGCATCGGGCTCGGCCTCGTGAACCGAAGCAAGAAGGTCGCACTGGATTCGATGTTCGGGATCGGCTCGGACGTCTCCCTCGCGCTGGCCGGCATCGACGTACGCGTGCACGGCGAGTCCAACGCGTTTGCACAGCGTCCGGCGGTGTTCATCTTCAACCACCAGAGCCAGCTCGACCCGGTGATCCTCGCGAAGGTCCTGCGGCACGACTTCACCGGCGTCACCAAGAAGGAGATGGCGAACGACCCCCTGTTCGGGCCGCTGCTGCGTTTCGTCGGTGCGACGTTCGTCGACCGCCAGAACACCGATCAGGCGAAGGCCGCCCTCGGCCCGGTCGTGGACACTCTGCGCGGCGGCACGTCCGTCGTCATCGCCCCCGAGGGCACCCGCTCGCTGACTCCCGAGATCGGGCGTTTCAAGAAGGGCGCATTCCACATCGCGATGCAGGCCGGCGTACCGATCGTGCCGGTGGTGATCCGCAACGCCGGTGAAATTCTGTGGAAGCACTCCACGTTGCTGCGATCCGGAACCGTCGACGTCGCGGTCCTCGAACCGATCGACGTCAGCGACTGGAAGCCGGAGAACCTCGACGAACACATCCGGGCCGTCGAGGACCTCTACCGCGACACCCTCGCCCACTGGCCGACAGACGCATGACGAGCATGAGTGAAACCGAGTCCGGCGAGCCTCACGACAACGACGGGGACCGCGACGACCGGAACAGCAGCGACAACGGCAGCGGGCTGGACGACAGCAGCGGCCGGGACGGCGCCGGGCGCGGCAGCGACGGTGCCACCGCGGACAGCGACAACGGCACCGACACCGACTCCGAGAACGGCAACGGCCTGAGACCGGCTCACAAGCGATACCTGAAGTGGATCGTCGGGGTCGTGCTCGTCGTCGTTCTGACGGTCGAGGTGGTGCTGATCTGGCCGGAACTGTCGACCAGCGTCAAGTCCCTCGGCGACCTGCACTGGCAGTGGGTCGTGGCCGCGATCGGGGCGTCGCTTCTCGAGATGTCGAGCTTCGCGCGGGTGCAGCGCACCCTGCTGTCCGCTGCCGCTGTCACCGTCACGCAGCGGCAGTCGCTGTCGGTGTCCTACGCCGCGAACTCGATGAGCGTCACCCTTCCCGGTGGTCCGGTCATCGGCACGACCTTCACGTATCGGCAGATGCGCAAGTGGGGCGCGAGCCCGGTGGTCGCGACCTGGCAGCTGGTGATGGCGGGCCTGCTGCAGGCCGCGGGCCTCGCGTTGCTGGGTCTCGTCGGCGCACTGCTCGTCGGTGCGACCACCAACCCGTTCTCCCTGATCTTCTCGATCGGCGGGTTCGCAGCATTCGTCGTGCTCGTGCAGTACGCGGCGAGCAATCCCGGATCGCTCGAATCGATCGGCATCATCGCGCTGCGCGGCTTCAACCGGCTGCGCAAGAAGCCGGAACACACGTGGGTGCGGGCCTGGAAACGGATCGTCGACCAGCTGGGCGCCGTCCAGCTGGACCGCCCGCACACGTTGCGTGCGTTCTCGTGGTCGATCCTCAACTGGTTGTGCGACGGCGCGTGCCTGGCGTTCGCGGCGTACGCGATCGGCGGCACCCCCAGCCTGGCGGGTATTGCGGTGGCCTACGCGGCCGGAACCGCGGCGAGCCGCGCGATCCCGCTGCTGCCCGCCGGGCTCGGGGTCATGGACGCGGTGCTCGTCCCGGCACTGACCGCGAGCGGCATGACCGGCGCGCAGGCCCTCTCGGCCGTCGTGGTGTACCGGCTGATCAGCTTCCTGATGATCGCGGTCATCGGATGGATCGTGTTCGCCCTGCGCTATCGAGGTGCACCGGCGGACGAGGAGCCCGGCCCCGATCTGGGCACCTTGTGGAAGGACGACTGAGCGACGGTCAGGGAAGGTGCATGAGCTGCCCCGCCAGTCCGAACAGCCGGTTGGCGAGCCTGATGACCGGGATTCCGAGTGGCAGCAGGAGGATCGTCACGCACAGGATTGCCCCGAGCAACCACACCACCGCCGCGAGCACTCCTACGACCGTGCCGAGCACGGCGGTCAGGAGTCCCACCACTACGCCGAGCAAACCCTTCAAAGCTCCCATGACCCACTCCAGGTGAAGAATCCCCTGGTTTCAGTGTCCTCTCCGCGGTCCTCTCCACGATGATCGTTGCCGTTCCGATTCGGGCACACACGACATTTCGTTTGGATAACACAGTCGCGCGGCGGGTTCGCCTTCCCGCGTCCGGTGTGGTCTGCTGTCTCCAGTACCCTCAACTATCACTTGAGACTTTAGAGTTTGGGGGTGCGGACGACCACCGTCCCGACACGCACAGGAGCAGTTCATGACACGCAGGACCACCCGTCACCGGATGCGTCTGACGAGTGCGGCCGCCGCCGTCACAGCCGCCGTCGCGCTCGCCCTTCCGACCGTTGCGTCTGCGGACCCCGTCGCCCCTGCCGCCGAGCCGGCACCCGTCGTGACCCCCTTGCCCGCGGTGCTCGACGCGCTGCACAGCACAGCGGGTGCGGACCCCACCGCGGTCGCCGCGGCGGAAGCCATCGCCGGTGCACGCGGCGGCGTCACCGATGTCGCCGACGCGAACCCCGTCTCCGCCTACCAGGACGCCATCGAGTTCCTGCGCAAACTCGGCATCGAGCCGTTCCTGTATCCGACCGGCGCACCGTTCTGCAACGAAGACAGCGGCCTGCCGCTCGGCATCGCCCCCGCCGTCGCGGGCGCAGTCCCCGGACCGTGGCCGGACCTGGCTCCGATCCCGCTGCTGAAGGATCTGAAGATCAACGCCGTCGACGCCGGACAGACGCTGTTCGCGTTCGTCCCGGCCGGGATGGAACGCGACGGCGAGAACACGACCGGCATGCAGGTGGCGTGGTTCAACGTCAGCACCTTCAAGGGCGGCTTCGTCCCGATGGGCACGATCGGGGAGGCCGCGGCTGCAGCGGTCCCGGACTCCGTTCCGGACCAGTTCAAGTCGCTCGCTGCCGGTGCCATCGCGCAGTTCTTCTCGAGCGCCGTCCCACTCGGTGGGGCCCGCGTCGCGCCGGTCGACACCGGTTCCGGCACGGTCCTCGCGGCCGTGTTCGGCACGGTCACCAACGGCGAGACGTCGTGCTTCTTCCTGCCGACCGTCGGCATCGTCGAGGTCCCGGCAGCAGCCGAATAGCACCGGGGCGCAACACCACTCACCCCATACAGCACCCGACCCGGTCCCACCCTCCGTGGGGCCGGGTCAGCTCGCTTTCTGCAACCGCTCCAGCCGGGAGAACACCAGCCCGACCGCGGTGTCCATGTGCGCGATCATCTGCTCCGCCGTCTGCCGTCCCGCAGCCCAGCTCACCAGACTCGACATCCACACATCGGTGATGATGCGGACCGCGTTCTCCAGTTCCTCGGTGATCGTCTCGATCCCCGCCGCGCGCGCGTACATGCCGGTGATGACCTTGCCGAGCCGGTCCAGCTCGGCCGCCGACGAGGAATCGGCGAACATCGAAGCCCGCACCAGCGCGTCGTACAGCCGGGGTTCGCGCTCGAGTTGCGCCAGCGCGCCGTGCAGCACCCACATGACCCGTTCCCGCGGTGACGAACCGGGGGTGTGCTCGACGTCGAACTGCTCGGCGAACTGCTCGAACATCTGCAGGGTGGCCACCACCAGCAGGTGGTTCTTCGAGGGGAAGTAGCGGTAGACGGTGCCGAGCGCGACTCCCGAGCGTTCCGCGACGGCGCGCATCTGCACCGCGTCGTACCCGCCCTCGGTGGCGAGTTCCTTCGCCGAGGCGATGATGCGGTCGTACCGGGCACGCTGCGCCGGCCTGAGTCCGGAACCCGGCGGCCCGTCCGCCCTCGTCGGCTGTGCTCGGCCCGTCGTCGGCTCCTTCGGCATCACGTCACCTTCCGTGTGGTCTACCGAACCAGCGTAGTGGAGCGGTTTCCGCGGCCTTCCGCACTCGACGACACTGCCTCGAGGCCCCGGGCCGGGCAGCGCACGTCCCACTGAGAGGGAACCCGGAGTGCGCACCCGCCGCCCACCGACCAGGGTGAATGCCGCGGTCGGACACAAAATCAGACACCTGTCCATAAAGTCCTTCCCCGGAAAGGTAGAACGCGTTACATTTCTTGCAGTCACCGGAAGAGAGAGGGAGCACCGTGCGCCACGGCATCACCCTGTTCACCAGCGATCGCGGCATCCGCCCCGACTCCGCCGCGAAAGCCGCCGAGGCCCACGGCTTCGACAGCTTCTACGTGCCCGAACACACCCACATCCCGATCAACCGGGAATCGGCGCATCCCGGAACCGGCGACGCGACCCTTCCCGACGACCGCTACATGCGCACCCTCGACCCGTGGGTGACGCTCGGCCTCGCCGCCGCGGTCACCTCGACCATCCGGCTCGGCACGTCGGTCGCGCTGCCGCTCGAGCACGATCCGATCACCCTGGCCAAGACGATCGCGACCCTCGATCACCTCTCCGGCGGCCGCGTCGCCCTCGGTGTCGGATTCGGTTGGAACGCCGAGGAACTCGCCGATCACGGGGTCGACCCCAAGAAGCGCCGGACCGCGTTGCGCGAGTACCTCGAGGCGATGGCAGCGTTGTGGACCCAGGAGGAAGCCGAATACCACGGCAAATTCGTCGAATTCGGCCCGAGCTGGGCGTGGCCCAAGCCGGTCCGGCAGCCGCGGCCGCCGATCCTCCTCGGCGCCGGCCCGACCGACCGCAACTTCGAGTGGATCGTCCGCTCCGCCGACGGCTGGATCACCACGCCGCGCGACCGCAACATCGACGAGCACGTCCTGCGCCTGCAGAAGATGTGGACCGAGGCCGGACGCGAAGGCAGCCCCGAGGTTCTCGCCCTGGCGGGCCGGCCCGACCTCGACGAACTGCGCGTGTGGCGCGAGGTCGGTGTCACCGAAGTGGTCTTCGGTCTGCCCGACCGCACCGAGGACGAGGTCCTCGCGTACATCGAACGCCTCGCGACCCAGATCGCGGAATACTGAGACCGCACGACCAGAACGGATCACCAATGACCTCTACTCCCCTGCACCCCCTGCGCGCCGAGGAGATCTCCGCCTGGGATTTCGAGGCCGACGTCGTCATCGCCGGCAACGGGATCGCCGGTGTCTGCGCGTCCATCGAGGCCGCGCGCGCCGGCGCCGATGTCCTGGTCCTCGAACGCACCGGCGGCTGGGGCGGAGCGGCCTCGCTGTCGGGCGGCATCCTGTACCTCGGCGGCGGCACCCCGTTGCAGAAGGCGCTGGGGTTCGAGGACACCCCCGAGAACATGAAGGCCTTCATGGCGGCGGCACTCGGCCCCGGTACCGACGACGCAAAGCTCACCGAATACTGCGAGGGCAGCGTCGACCACTACAACTGGCTGGTCGAGAACGGCGTCGTGTTCAAGGAGAGCTTCTGGGGTGAACCTGGCTGGGAGATCCCCGGCGACGACGGGCTGATGTACTCCGGTGGCGAGAACGCGGCGCCGTTCAACGAGATCGCGACGCCGGCGCCACGCGGACACGTGCCGCAGATGAGCAACAAGCGCACCGGCGAGCAAGGCGGCGGCTACATGATCATGAAGCCGCTCACCGAGACCGCCGAAAAGCTCGGTGTCAAAGCCGAATACGACGTGCGCGTGCAGCGCCTCATCGTCGACGACACCGGGCGCGTCGTCGGTATCTCGGCCAAGCGGTACGGCAAGGACCTGCACGTGCGGGCGCGTCGCGGCGTCGTCCTGGCGACGGGCAGTTTCGCCTACAACAAGGAGATGGTCGAGGCGTACGCGCCGCGGCTGATCGGCCGGCCCGGCGCCGCGGTCGAGGAGCACGACGGCCGCGGTATCCGCATGGCACAGGCCCTCGGCGCCGACGTCGCGCACATGGACGCCACCGAGGTCGCGTTCTTCGGCGACCCGCAGCTCCTGGCGCGCGGCATCCTCGTCAACGCCCGCGGGCAGCGGTACGTCCCGGAGGACACCTACCCGGGCCGGATCGGGCAGCTCACCCTCTTCGAGAACGGTAATCAGTCCTTCCTCGTCATCGACGAGGCGGCCTACGAAGAAGGTTGCGCCACACAGAGTTCCACGGCGTACTTCCGGTACCCGCCGAAGTGGGTGGCCGAGACGGTCGAGGAACTCGAAGCGGAGATGGGTCTGCCCGCCGGAACCCTGCAGGCCACCGTCGAGGTGTACAACCGGCATGCCGCGAACGGGGAGGATCCGGTCCTCGGCAAGAAGAGCGAGTGGGTCAAGCCCATCGGCACCCCGGTCGCCGCGCTGGACCTGCGCAACTTCACGGCCGGGTTCACGCTCGGGGGCCTGCGCACCACCGTCGACTCGGAGGTGCTGCACGTCTCCGGTGAGCCGATCCCCGGTCTGTTCGCGGCCGGTCGCTGCACGTCCGGTGTGTGTGCCGGCGGGTATGCCAGCGGAACCTCCTTGGGTGACGGCAGCTTCTTCGGCCGCCGCGCCGGCATCTCCGCCGCCAAGGGCTGACGCACCCCGCACCTGCGGACAACGGGTGCCTCTCTGCCGCTCGACGACACTCGGGCGACAGCGAGGCACCCGTCACCGGTCAGAAGACGGCGCCGAGGTCGCGGCGGACGATGTCGTCGGCGCCGAACTCGGCGAGCGCGGCGATCGTCATGGACGGATTGCAGGCTCCGGTCGAGCCGGGAATCTTCGCTCCGTCCACGACATAGAGACCGCGCTGGCCGTGCACGCGGCCGGCTTCGTCGCACACCGCATCGAACGTGGCGCCGCCGAGCGGGTGGAACGTGTTGACGTCCAACGCGTTCACGTCGAGCAGGATCGCGGCCGGGCCGGCGACCTGCCGGATCCGCGCCTCGATCGCACGGGTCAGTTCACGGTCGTAGGCCTGGTCCCAGGTGAGCACCGCGTCGTCGCGCGAGGCGTCGTAGTGCCAGCGGCCGAGGCCCTTCACCGTGCCGAAGCCGATCACCGAGGTGGTGCCCAGATCGACCGGGAACGGCACCGGGCCGGTCACGATCGTCAACGCGCCCGCCGGGTTGTCGAAGTCCCGGAACCCGACGCAGGCCGGACCACCCTGGAACGCACCGGGACCGAGCAGCGGCGTGGTCACCGAGAAGACACGATCGCCGTTGTTGCCCCACCCCGTGCCGACACCGTCCGGCAGGTCCGGTACCAGACCCTTCGCCTTCGCCTTGACGAGAAGCCGTGTCGTGCCGGGTGATCCGGCGCCGAGGAACAGCGCGTCCGCGACGATCCGCTTGCGCTCGACGACGGTGCCGTCGGTCGCGAGACGGTCGGTGTGCGCGACCCACCGTCCGTCCGCGCCGCGTTCGATGTCGTTGACGCGGTGCAGGGTTTCGACGTGGACGTTCCCGGTGGCCTCGGCGTCGGCGAGCCACGTGACGTCGACGGAGTACTTGCCGCCGTTGTTGACTCCGTAGATGAGGTCACCGTTGGTGTACGAGGGCGACAGTTCCCCGGTCAGCTCGCGGCGCGCGAAATCCCAGTCGATGGGCATCGGCACCCGGAACGTGTCGAGGCCCTCGACGGCGGCGCGTTCGAGGAACCGACGTGAGGACCGGTACCTCTCGTGGTGCAGCAGGTCGTCGGGAATGGTGGCCAGGTGCAGCGTCCGGGCCACCCGCGGGAAGTACTCGCGGTCGAGCAGGTCGTAGTCGATCCGCGCGGACACCGACCGCGCGAACTGTTCGCCGTCGGGTTGCAACGTCATGCCGTGATAGAGCAGCGAACTGCCGCCGACCCCGGCACCGCACAGGATGTCGATGCCGTTGCCCTTCACCCGTTCCATCAGGCCGGTGTAGGGCGCCGACGGGATCGGAGGGGCACCGGTCATCACCGGCAGCGGCGACAGCCACGACGCCCGATGGTCCGGTGCGAACATGTGCGGGAAGGTCTGCGCGTTCGGACCGGTGGGCCAGCGCAGGCCGCGTTCGAGCACGAGCGTCTGCACACCGGCGCGACCCAGATGCGCGGCGGTGACAGCACCGCCGAAGCCACTGCCGATCACCACGGCGCGGTGACGTTCCTCGGTGACCTCGGCTCGGGCCCGCGGTGTGCGGGCCCGAGCCGAGGCCCGCGGTACGCGGGCGGCGGTCAGGGTGAGTGCGGCGGCCGCAGCACCGGCCAGCAGGGTCCGGCGGGACAGCGCAGTATCCACGTAGGGGCTCCTCGCGAGATGGACCGGCCCGCGACGACAGTGGGCCGTCACGGGCCGGTGCGTCAGATGGTGTGGTGTGCCTCTGTTTTCGACGCGTACTCGTGCGCCCAGCGGTAGTCGGGCTTGCCGCTGGGGGTGCGTTCCACGGTGTCGGACAACCAGATCGAACGGGGAATCTTGTAGCCGGCGAGCGTGCTGCGGGCGTGCCGTTCGACATCGCCGACGTCGAATGCGCCGGCCTCGCGGGGACGGATCACCGCGGCGACCCGCTGCCCCCACCGCTCGTCGGGCACCCCGATGACGATCGCGTCGTACACACCCGGATGCGCCTTGAGGGCCGCCTCGACCTCCTCGGCGAACACCTTCTCGCCACCGGTGTTGACGACCATGTTGCCGCGGCCGAGCAGCGTGATCGTGCCGTCCCCCTCGGCGCGGGCACGGTCGCCGGTGACGACGACCCGCTCGCCGTCGATCACCTTGAAGACCTCGGCGGACTGCACCGGATCGTTGTAGTACCCGGACGGCACATGGCCCTTCTTCGCGAGCCGGCCTTCTCCGCTGATGACCGGACGACCGTCGTCGTCGACGACGAACGAGCCCCGGCCCGCACCGATCCGCGGGCCGCCGTCCTGCACGAGCCCCTTGGACGCGATGCCGATTCCACTGAATCCGGTCTCCGAGGAGCCGACCGAATCGGAGATGAGCACCCCCGGAATCGCGTCGAACATCGCGTCCTTCACCGACTGCGAGAACAGTGCGGCACCGGAGGCCACCACACCGAGCCCGGTCGGGTCGTAGCCGCCGCCGACGAGCGCGTCGACGAGCGGGCGGCCCATCGCATCACCGGTGATGACCATGACCTGCGGCCGGTGCCGCTGCACGATCTCCCAGGAGCGGTGCCCGTCGAAATGGTGGTCGAGCAGCACCGTGTTGCCCGAGAACAGCGAATTGCACATGGTCATCAGGGCGGAAGTGTGGATGAGCGGCGGCAGCAACAGCCACCGGCCCGGTTCCGCGACGGAGGCTCCGAGCCGGGACTGGTGGTATTCGTCCGGGACAGGCTCACCGCTGTAGAAGTCGGAGCCGCCGGCCAGCGCACGCCAGATGTCCTCCTGCCGCCACACCACGCCCTTGGGCCGGCCGGTGGTTCCTCCGGTGTAGACGATGTACCGGTCGTCACCGGAGCGGGCACCGAAGCCGCGTTCGGGCGAGCTCGACGCGAGCGCGTCCTCGTACGAGGAAGTCTCCGCGAGCTCGTCGTCGACGACGAGACTGTGCCGCAGTTTCGGTACCGACGGCAGCACGTCCTCGACGACCTGCGCGTAGGTCCGGTGGAACACGAGGGCGTCGAGATCGGCGTTGTCGTACAGGTATGCCAGTTCGTCGGACGTGTAGCGGTAGTTCACGGTGATGGGCACCGCCCGGATCTTGAATGCCGCGAAGACCGTTTCGACGGCCTCGATCGAGTTGTGCAGGTGGATGCCGATGTGGCTGCCCTCGCCGAACCCGGCGCCGATGAAGTGATGGGCGAGGCGGTTGGCACGGGCGTCGAGCTCCCGGAACGTGACCTGACGGTCGCCGACGATCAGCGCCACACGATCCGGCACCGCGTCGACGGCGTGTTCGAACAGGTCCGCGAAATTGTGGGCCACGCAGAGATCCTTTCGGGTCGCGCGCTCAGACCACAGTGAGCGGCAAGGGAATTCCTCGATCTGCAAAGACGAAGTTCGACCCCGTGCTGAACCGGGTGATCGCGACCTCACCACATTCCTTCGCGGGCGTCGGCTCCACGATCACCTCGACGACGAGCGCATCGGCGTCCTCGGCGACGACCCGCACGCTGAAATGCGGATCCACCCCGCGCACAAGGGCGTTCAGCGCTTCGAGGTGCTCGCCGTCGACGAGCGTCGGCCAGGCACCGTCGGTGTGCGCTCCCCCGCTGCGGCGGATGCTCAGTTCGAGCCGGTGCCCGTCGAACCGGATGTCGCGGTCGACGTACTGCCGCGGCGCGAACACCGGGTGCACCGTCAGCACCGTCGCCAGTCCCTCGAGGTCGGTGGGAAGGCCGAGCGCGTTCCCGATGCGTTCGGAGGTCAGCCCGGCGATGCCGGTGAGCTGCTTGCGGGCGATCGTCAGCGCCGAGTTTTCGTCGGTCCGTTTGCGCACCCCGAGCAGGAATCCGAGCGTGAGCATGTGGTGCTGCAGGCACACCTCCTCGGCGATGCGCACGAGTGCGGAGTGGGAGAAGTCGCCGAAGCGCACGTCCGACAGCAGCGGCCCCGCGTAGTCGGCATTGCCGTCGTCGTCGGGGTCGATGGGACTCAGTTCCACCGCGACCGCGGCGGTCCGGCCGAGTGCCTCGGTGTGTGGTTCCACCGGCGGTGGCTCGTGCGACGGGTCGATGACGACGGTCCACGCGCAGTGCGGGTGCCGGTCCGCGGGCCGCCGCGGAGGCCGGTGGATCGGACGGACGTGCGCGTGCGGATTGGTGGCCAGGGCCGTGGCGTCGAAGGTGGGGTCCTCGATGTCGTGGCACATCGCGGTGACGTACTCGTCGCCGAGCGGCTCCACGTCCATCAGCGCACCGCAATGGTCGAGCCAGAACTCGCCGTGGTTGCGATCGTCCACGCGGTACCGGAAGTCCATGAACTGCGGCGGTGCCCCGATGTCGAATTGCATTCCCTTGAAGATCGTTTCGACGTCGTCGTTCTCGAAACGCAGCGCCCGCTGCATGCGCTTGGTGTACCAGGGGCTCGACGCCTGCCACTCCTCGATCGCAACCTCGGCCATGCCGTCGCGGCCGAACGCCGAGATCAGGTGCGCCATCCCGGATCTGTCTATGAGCTGCCCGCACAGCAGCAGCTCCGGGACGAGCACCGCCAGATCGCGGCGGGACAGCGCCGCGAACGACGATCCGGTAACCCGGTCCCCCGCGCTCACCACAGCGGTACCGGGGACTTCCCCACCGGATACCAGCCCGGCAGCTTCTCACCGGACATCGACCGCTCGATGCGCCTGTTCATGCCGTCGGACAGCGCTCCGGCGGTGATCATCTCGAGGAACAGGTGCGAGACGTTCCCGAAGTCGAAGAAGTCCCGCTGCCAGGACCACTGGAAGTTGCCGCCGTAGCGGAACCAGCTGCCGCCGATGCCCTGCACGGTGTAGTGCGAGCCGTCCTCGCGGGTGGCGTCGGAGATCTGCTTCCAGAAGCCGATCACGTCGCCGGTGCGTTCGTCGACGACGAACTGCTGGTAGGGGTACTCCCAGCCTTCGAGGCCGTCCATCTCCTGGCCGAGGGCCAGCTCACGGATCTCCTCGCGACCGACGGCCATGAACTCTTCCTTCGGGCCGTAGTTCCAGCCGTAGGTGGCGTCCTCGGTGTACATGTCGGCCAACGGTTTCCAGTCTCCGTCGGCCTCGGCTCGCTTGTTGGCATCGATCCAGCGCTGGATCATCTCGTCCAGCTCGGCACGATCGAACGGGGCCATGGTGCCTCCTGTTGTCGGTCTTCTGTTGTCAGTCGTCTGCTGTCGTCGCCTGTGGTCGGTCTTCGAGGATGCTCAGGGCTCGGGTGGGGCAGTACTTGACGGCTGCTTCGACATCGGCGCGCAGCGATTCCGGGACGGTGTCCATGAGGATCTCCACCGTTCCGTGCTTCGCGACCGCGAACACGTCCGGGGCCTCCATCGAACACATGGCGTGCCCCTGGCAGAGATCGAGATCCGCTTCGACCTTCACGGTGTCCTCACTTCCGGGCGCGACGGCGGTACCGCACCGCGCACGGCTGCGCGAGTTGCACCACCATCTTGGAATGATCGTTGTGGTACGAGTCGGCGGGCTGGGACATCTCGAATTCGAAGTCGCGCAGCAGGATCGAGAAGATCGCCTTGAGCTGCATGAGCGCGAACGCGGCGCCCACGCACCGGTGGCGGCCGGCGCCGAACGGAATCCACGTCCAGCGGTTGACGATGTCCTCCTGATTCGGGTCGATGTAGCGGCCCGGATCGAAGGTGTCGGGGTTCGGGAAGTCCTCGGGGATCCGGTTGGAGATCGCCGGGGTCGCGCCGACGAGGTCGCCGTCGGAGATGCGGTACCCGCCGACCTCGTAGTCGCCGCGGGCGACGCGCAGCAGCAGGATGAGCGGCGGGTGCAGCCGCAGTGTCTCCTTGAGCACCGCCTCCAGGACCGGGATCTGGCGCAGCGCATGGAAACTCACATCTGCGCCGTCGGCGTAGAGGGTGTCGAGTTCGTCGGTGACCTTCTCCAGGTACTCGGGGTTGCGCAGCAGTTCGATGAGCGCCCACGCCGCGGTGCCGGACGTGGTGTGGTGCCCGGCGAACATCATCGAGATGAAGATGCCGGTGACTTCGTCCGCGCTGAACCGCTCGGTGCCGTCCTCGTTCTTGATCGAGACGAGCACGTCGAGCAGGTCGCGATCCTCCTTGCCCTGCGGCGGATTCGCGATGCGGCCGTTCATGATCTCCTGGACGAGCGCGACCAGGCCTTCGCGGGCTTCGTCGCGGCGCCGGAAGCTCTCGATCGGCGCGTACGGGTCGACGAAGGCCAGAGCGTCCGTACCTTTTTCGAGGTCGTGATAGAGGTGCGCGAAGCGGTCGTCGAGTTCGTCGCGGAACTTCTTGCCGATCAGACAGGCCGACGAGGTGTAGATGGTCAGCTCGGCGAAGAACTCGAGCAGGTCGATCTCGCCCTCGTCGCCCCAGCCGGCGATCACGTCCTGGACCTCACGGTCGATGGTGGCGGCGTGACCCTTCATCTGCTCGCCGCGCAGCGCCGTGTTGTGCAGCATCTCCTTGCGCCGCTCCGGGCTGGCGTCGAAGACGACACCCTCACCGAAGACGGGCTTCATGAACGGGTAGGCGGCCTGCTGGTCGAGTTCCTCGTCGGCGGCGCGGAAGAAGAACTCGTTGGCCTCGGCCCCCGAGAGCAGCACGACCTTCTTGTCGGCGAGCTGGAAGACGCCGACGTCCCCGCACTCCTCGCGGACTCGCTTCATCAGCGCGATGGGGTCGGTGCGCAGTTCCTCGAGGTGGCCGTGCTCGTGTTCGCCGCCGGAGACGCGGAGCGGAGCCGTCGCAGTACCGGTCATGACTGGGCCTTCCGTTCGTTCTTCCGCAGGGGAGCTTCGGGCTGGACCTCGACGAGCACGATGTGGGCGCCGCGGGGCACGGAAACCACCGACACCACGGCGTCGGCGATGTCGGAGGCCCGCAGGAAGTAGGGGTGACGCGCCAGACCCCAGTGGATCCAGTCCTCGAGCAGTGGTCCGACGACCTCTTCCGGCTGGTCCATGCCGGCCGCGGTCTGGGTCGGGCCCGGGCGCACCGTCGAAGCGCGCACACCGGTGCCTTCGAGTTCCATCCGCATCTGCCGCACCATGGCTTCGAGGCCGGTCTTCGCCCCGACGTAGGCGCCGGTGCGGGGCCGGGCGTCGACCGCGCAGTCGGAGCCGATGACCACGAAGTCACCGCGGGCACGGTCGATCATCCCCGGCACGACCCGGTGGGCGAGACGCTGGGTGCCGCCGAGATGGACGTCGACCTGGAATTCGAAACGGTCCGGGTCCATTTCGTGCACGAGCGAGAAGTCCATGTCGCCGGCACCGGAGACCACGATCTCGGTCGGACCGTGCGCGGCCTCCGCGGCGGTGACGAAGGCGTCGACGGATTCGGTGGAGGACACGTCGAGGAAGTGCGCGATCGCTTCTCCGCCTTCGGCGCGGATCTTCTCGGCGATGGCCTCGCACTCGTCGACGCGGCGGGCGCCGAGCGCGACCGGATGCCCGAGTTCGGCGAGGGCGTACGCGGTGGCGGTGCCGATTCCGGAGGAGGCGCCACTGACGATCGCGGGGCGGCGCGCCGGGTGGGGTTCGAATCTAGGCATGGCGGCGGGTCACTTTCAGGGGCAGTGCGGCGAAGCCCCGGACGTTGGTGGAGTGGACTCGTTCACAGCGGTCGAAATCGACGTCGTAGTCGGCGACGTGGCGGGCGAACTGCTCGAGCGCGATGTTCGCTTCCAGCCGGGCCAGGTGAGCACCGAGGCAGAAGTGCACTCCCCCACCGAAACTCGCGAGCTTGTTCGTGCTGTCGCGGCCGATGCGGTATTCGTCGGCGTCCTCGAAGACCTCGGAGTCGCGGTTCGCGGATCCGATGAGCAGCAGCACCTTGTCGCCCTCGCGGATGGTGCCGCCGTGCACGTCGATGTCAGCGGCGGCGGTGCGCGCGACGATCTGGCTCGAGGTGTCGTAACGCAGCGTTTCCTCGGTCCATTCGGGGGCGCGTTCCGGGTCGCGCAGCACCCGCGCCGCCTCGTCCTTGTCGACCGCGCCCCAGTACAGGGCGTTGCCGAGCAGTTTGGTGGTGGTTTCGTTGCCGGCGACGACCATCAGGAACATGAACCCGATGATCTCGTCGTCGGTGAGCCGGTCGCCGTCGATCTCCGCGTCGAGCAGCGCCGAGGTGAGGTCCTCGGTGCGGCGGGTACGACGTTCGGTGAGCATGTCGGCGTAGTAACCGACGAGGTGGAGCGAGGCCTCCATCGCGGCCACGGGGACGTCGAGCACGCCCTCCTCGCGGTGCACGACGAGGTCGGCCAGGCGGCGGATCTCGGCGCGGTCCTGCCGGGGAACGCCCAGGAGTTCGGAGATCACGTCCATCGGCAGCTTGCCGGCGAACTCGGCGATCCAGTCGAATTCGCCTGTCTCCACGGCAGGTTCGAGATATCCCAGGGTGAGCTCGAGGATGCGCTCCTGCATGTCGGCGACGCGGCGGGGCGTGAAGCCCTTGGAGACGAGCTGACGCATCCGCATGTGCCGCGGATCGTCCATCGCCAGGAAGGACATCACCTTGTGCGCGTGCGGCCCGTAGGCGGACGGATCGAGCGAAACACCGTTGGCGCTCGACAGTCTCGTGTTGTCGCGAAATCCGGCGACGACGTCCGCGTGGCGCGACAGGGCCCAGAAGCCGAGGTCGTCGTTGCGGTAGAGCGGCGCCTCCGCACGCAGCCGACGGTAGGTCGGGTACGGGTCTTCGTGGAAGCCGTAATCGTAGGGGTCGAACAGCAACGGCCCGAACAGTGACGTGTCGAGCGAGGCCTGAGTCATTGCTACTCCAATAGAAGTCTGGCGGAGGTTTCCAACCGATCGGCGAGCTTCGCGTAGGTGCCGTAACCCATTCCGGCGCGGACGAGCGCACCCGCGTACAGCAGTTCGAGGGCTTCGAGGACATTCGGGTCGCCGTCCGGCCCCAGGGCGGCCGACAGCCGCTCCCGGATGTCGAGGCCGATGCGGCCGCGCAGGTGTTCGACGTCGGGGTCGCGGCCGAGCAGTGCGCTGGTCACGGCCCCGGCGAGTTCGGGTTCGTCGTCCATGAGCATTGCGATGTTGCGCAGCACGGCGCACACCCGGTCGGCGGTGCTGCCGACGATGTCGGCGGGGTCGGGTGTGGCGGCGAGCCGGCGCCAGAACACCTCGGCGACGAGGTGTTCCTTGGACGAGAAGTAGGTGTAGGCGGTGGCGGGTGCCACCCCTGCCCTCGAGGCGACGGTGCGCACGGTCAGACCTGCGAATCCCTCCTCCCGGAGCACCTCGACCGCGGCGCGGGTGAGGCGGTCCACGGTGTCTGCCTGCTTCTCGGTGAGACGCCGGCGGGTGGATTCGAGATTCACATTTCTGGACACGTGTCTGGACATTACTACGGCAACCTCGCCGCGGCAATGCCCGATCAGGGCCGTATGCACGAAATCAGTCCTGCCGCGGGTGGATACGCACCGGCATCGCCTTGACGCCGTTGACGAAGTTCGAGCGCAGTCGCCGCGCCGGTCCCGCCGGCTCGACGCGGTCGAGGCGCCGCGCGAGCGTCTCGAACATCACCTTCAGTTCGAGCCTGGCCAGATGTGCTCCGAGGCAGAAGTGCACGCCGGTACCGCCGAACGCGACGTGCGGATTGTGCTCACGTCCGATGTCGAAGCGGTGCGGTTCCTCGAAGACGTCGCCGTCCCGGTTCGCGGCCGGGTAGTACAGGACGACCTTGTCCCCGCGATCCACGGACTGCTCCCCGATCGTCACCGGGCAGGTGGGGGTGCGGCGGAAGCCGATCACCGGGCTCACCCAGCGCAGGATCTCCTCGACCGCGCTCGGGACGAGTCCGGGATCGTGCTGCAGTCGCCGCCACTGGTCGGGATGGTCCATGAACGCCTGCATGCCGCCGGTGATCGCGTTGCGCGTGGTCTCGTTTCCCGCGATGACGAGCAGCACGAAGAACATGCAGAACTCCATCTCGGTGAGCGTGTCCCCGTGCTCGTCCGGCCGGACCAGCGCGGACACGATGTCGTCCCGCGGCTCGGCCCGACGCCGGGCGGCGATCTCGTTGGCGTACAGGAAGATCTCGGCGGCGGCGAGTTCGCCGTCCGCCTGGGTGCTGCCGTACTCGGGATCGTCCCAGCCGATCATCCGGTTGGACCAGTCGTACAGCTTGTCCACATCCTCGGCGGGTGCGCCGAGCAGCGCCGCGATCACCTCGAGCGGCAGCGGCGCGGAGACGAGCGGCACGAAGTCCACGACCGCGCCGTCGCGGCCGGCCTCGATCAGCTCGTCGACGGTGCGTTCGCAGATGTCGCGAATACGCCCTTCGAGCTGCTTGACGACCCGCGGGGTGAATCCGCGGCTCACGAGCTGGCGGAGCCGGGTGTGCTCGGGCGCATCGAGATTGATGAGCATAGCGGCCTGTTTGAGCCGGGTCTCGTCGTCGAACTCGTCGATCTGCGTGGTACCCAGCGCGGAGGAGAAGGTGGCGCTGTCGCGGGAGACCGCCGTGACGTCGGCGTGCCGGGTGAGCGCCCAGTAGCCGGGACCGTCGTCCTCCGGCTGCCAGTACACAGGACATCGCCGGCGGATGTCGTCGAACGCGTCGTGCGGCATTTCCTTCTCGTAGACGTCCGGGTTCTTGAGATCGGTGCGTGACGCCGTCATGGGGGGTTACCTCGGGTGTCGTGGAAGCAAGAAACGAATGGCTCTTGTTTACAAACTACTCACATTCGTTTGGAATGGAAGACCCCTAAGATCGCTTTATGGCACGTGACAACGAACGCCCCGTCCGGCGCCGTACGCTCACCCGTGACAAGGTGATCGACGCCGCACTCGCCGTCGTGGACGAACACGGATGGCAGCAGTTGACGATGAGCACCCTGGCGGCTCGTGTGGGTGTAGTGGGCGCGTCGCTGTACAACCATGTGCGCGGCCTCGACGACGTCCGGTCCGAGGTTCAGATCCGGACGATGATCACCCTCGGCGACCGGCTGCGCGAAGAAGCCATGGGCCGCAGCGGAATCGACGGCCTGCGGCACCTCATCGCGACCTATCGGTCGTGGGCGGTCGCGAATCACCGCCGCTACGAGGCCCTCACCGCCGCGCCGATCGACCGCGACGCACTCATCACCTCGGCGCTCGACGCGAACAGCGCTCTGCGCGCGATGCTCGTCTCGTGCGGTGTCCCCGAGGAGGATTCGCTCGATACCGCGGTCGCGCTGTTCGCCGCGGTACACGGTTTCGCGATGATCGAGGGCACCGGCTTCCTCGGCGACGAGATGGATCTCGACCGCATCTTCGAGAAGGTGGTGGACAACGCGCTCGCGTCGATCACCGCGTCACCGTCCCGCGACTGACCCCGGCTACCCTCCGACGAATCCCGCGATCTCCTCGATCGTCCACGGCGGCTCGGCCTTGTGGTCTCGCCATGCCAGCAGGCTCGGCCGGGGCCGCGGGAAGCGCCCGACGAAACATCCCGAGCCGGCGAAGATCTCGCCGGTGACCCCTGCCGACCGCCCGTCGACGAGATACGCGTAGAGCCGGGCGACGAACTCGGGCGGCGCCGGGTCGAGCGAGCCCTGATAACTCACGTCGTCGAGCAGGCCCCGACGGTGGAGCTGCTCGATCTGCCGTTCGTACTCGTCGCCCGTCGACAGCCGCGTCCGCGCCCCCGGGCACACCGCATTGGCCCGGACCCCGTGTTCACGCAACTCCGCGGCGATCGCCAGGGTGAGGCTGTTGACCGCACCCTTGCCCGCCGGGTAGCCGGTACCGCCGTAGTCACCGAGGAAGGCGAACGAACTCGTGTTGACGATGGCGCCCCCGCCGCGCGCCACGAGGTGCGGCGCGACGGTGCGGCAGGTCCGGAACGTGCCGGTCAGGTGGGCGTCGAGCAGTTCGTGCCACTGCTCGTCGGTCACCGACAGGATCGACGACCCGCTGGGCTCGGCGATACCGGCACAGTTGATCAGGGCATCGACGTCGCCGAACTCGTCGAGCGCGGCGGCCAGTAGCGCCTCTGCCACGCCCCGCGCCGCGGCCGATCCGGCGACCCCGACAGCGCGCCCACCTGCGGCTTCGATCTCCGCGACCGTGTCGTGCACCGCGTCCTCGGCCCGCCCGTTCACCACCACCGCGGCACCCGCGGCGGCCAGCTCGAGTGCCACCGCCCGGCCGATCCCCCGGCTCGCTCCGGTCACGATTGCCGCCCGATCCGCCATCCCGCCCCTCCCGTCCGGCGCGATATTGCACCGCGCATCTGCCCGAACTATAGTCCAGACAAGTGTCCAGATTATGAGGACCGTCACACGCTCCACGTCGACCGACGTCTGCCACCGAACCGCCAGAACGGGAGCACCACACATGGCCCTGCGCCCCAGGAACAGCCCGACCGACAGCACTCCCCTGCTGATCGACGGCAAACTCGTCCCCGGCTCCGGGGGCACCTTCGAGACCCGCAATCCCGCGACCGAGGAAACGCTCGGCTACGCCGCCGACGGCACCGCCGCCGACATGGACGCGGCCATCGCCGCCGCCCGGCAGGCCTTCGACACCACCGACTGGTCCCGCGACCACGCCTTCCGCGCCCGTTGCCTGCGCCAGTTGCGCGACGCGCTGCGCGGACACATCGAGGAACTGCGCGAGATCACCATCGCCGAGGTCGGCGCGCCCCGTTTCCTCACCTCCGCCGCACATCTCGAAGGCCCGGTCGACGACCTGTTGTGGTTCGCCGATCTCGCCGAGAAGTACGAGTGGAAGCAGGATCTCGGCGACGCGTCCCCCATGGGTATCCCGACGCACCGCTACCTGCTGAAGGAAGCGGTCGGTGTCGTCGGCGCGATCACGCCGTGGAACTTCCCGCACCAGATCAACTTCGCCAAGATCGGTCCCGCGCTCGCAGCCGGCAACACCGTCGTCCTCAAGCCCGCACCCGACACCCCGTGGTGCGCAGCGCTGGTCGGCAGGATCATCGCCGAGGAGACCGACATCCCGCCGGGCGTGGTGAACATCGTGACGTCGAGCGACCATGCGGTCGGCGCCCGGCTCGCCTCCGACCCGCGGGTCGACCTCGTCTCCTTCACCGGCTCGACCGCGACCGGCAGGGCCGTGATGCGCGCGGCCGCCGAGACGCTCAAGAAGGTCTTCCTCGAGCTCGGCGGCAAGTCCGCCTTCGTGGTCCTCGACGACGCCGACCTGAACGGCGCCTGCTCGATCGCCGCGTTCACCGTGTGCACGCACGCCGGGCAGGGCTGCGCGATCACCACCCGTCTCGTCGTCCCCCGCGAACGCTACGACGAGGCCGTCGAACTCACCGCGAAAGCGCTGCGCGGCATCCGCCCGGGCAATCCGAACGAACCCGGAACCGTCTGCGGTCCACTGATTTCCGCTCGCCAGCGTGACCGCGTCGAGGGCTACCTGAAGCTCGCGGTCGAGGAGGGCGGAACGATCGTCGTCGGCGGTGGCCGTCCCGCCGAGCACGACAAGGGCTTCTTCGTCGAACCGACCCTGATCGCGGGCCTGGACAACAGCACCCGCGTCGCCCAGGAGGAGATCTTCGGTCCCGTCCTGGTGATCCTGCCGCACGACGGCGACGACGACGCCGTGCGCATCGCCAACGACTCTCCCTACGGTCTGTCCGGCTCGGTGTGGGGCACCGACCAGGACCGCGTCGCCCACGTCGTCGCCGGGATCCGCACCGGCACCCTCGGTGTCAACGGCGGCATCTGGTACGCCGCCGACGCGCCCTTCGGGGGCTACAAGCAATCCGGAATCGGCCGCGAAATGGGCGTGGCCGGCTTCGAGGAATACCTGGAGACCAAGCTCGTCGCGGAACCCGCGGCGCCCTAGAAAGGTTCACGACATGGGACGTTTCACCGATCGAACCGCCATCGTCACCGGTGGCGCGCAGGGAATCGGCGAGGCCTACGCCCGGGCGCTCGCCGCCGAGGGCGCGAACGTGGTGGTCGCCGACCTCAACACCGAAGCGGGCGAGCAGGTTGCCAAGCAGATCGTCGCGGACGGCGGCAGCGCCGTCTTCCTGCCCGTCGACGTCGCCGACCCGGACTCGGCCACCGAACTCGCCGCCAGGACCGTCGAGACGTTCGGCGGGATCGACCATCTGGTCAACAACGCCGCGATCTACGGCGGCATGAAACTGGACCTGCTGCTCACGGTGCCGTGGGACTACTACAAGAAGTTCATGAGCGTGAACCTCGACGGCGCACTCAACGTCACGCGCGCCGTGTGGCCGCACATGAGGAAGAAGGGCGGCTCGATCGTCAACCAGTCGTCGACCGCCGCGTGGCTCTACTCGGGGTTCTACGGCCTGGCCAAGGTCGGCGTCAACGGCCTGACCCAGCAGCTCGCGGTCGAACTCGGTGGCAACAACATTCGCATCAATGCGATCGCCCCCGGGCCGATCGACACCGAGGCCACCCGCACCGTCACGCCCGGCAACATGGTGGCGGACATGGTCGGCAGGCTCCCGCTCAAGCGGATGGGCACGCCCGAGGACCTGGTCGGCATGTGCCTGTTCCTGCTGTCCGACGAGGCCGGCTGGGTCACCGGGCAGATCTTCAACGTCGACGGCGGGCAGGTGATCCGGTCGTGACCGCGCCTTCCGACGTGTCCGTCGGCTACATCGGCCTGGGCAACATGGGTGCGCCGATGGCCAAGCGACTCCTCGACTGGCCCGGTGGACTGACGGTGCTCGATATGCGTCCCGAGGCCGTCCAACCGTTCACCGCTGCCGGCGCGACCGCCGCCGGAAGTGCTGCGGAACTGGCCGCCACGTGCGACGTCGTCTCCGTGACGGTGCTCGACGACGCGCAGGTCCGCGAGGTCGTCGCCGGACCCGACGGCCTGCTCTCGACCGCGCGGCCCGGCACCGTCGTCGCCGTGCACTCGACGATCTCCGACACCACCGCCGTCGACCTCGCCGCGGTCTGCGCCGAGCGCGGCGTGCATCTGGTCGATGCCCCGGTCTCCGGTGGTGCGGTCGGTGCCGCGAAGGGCACGCTGGCCGTCATGGTCGGCGCGGACGAAGAGGCGTTCGCGAAGGTCCGCGAGCCGTTCGGCACCTGGGCCGGTCTTGTCGTCCACGCCGGTCCGGTCGGAGCGGGAACGCGAATGAAGCTGGCGCGCAACCTGTTGCACTTCATCTCGTTCAACGCGGCCGCGGAAGCCCAGCGGCTGGCCGAGGCCGCCGGGCTCGACATCACCGCACTCGGCAAGGTGGTGCGGCACACCGACGCGATCACCGGCGGTGCCGGGGCGATCATGTTGCGCGACACCACCGCTGCGCTGGCACCGGACGATCCGTGGTTCCCGATCCTCGCGCACGCGCGGTCGCTCGGCGAGAAGGACCTGACGTTGGCGCTGGAACTGGGCGAGCGACTGGGCGTCGACCTGCCGCTCGGCACCCGGGCACTCGCCGATCTCGGCACCGGGCTCGGTGTCGGCCCCGGCGAACTGGCACAACAACGTTCGACGAAGGAGAACGCGTGACCGACGAACGACGACAGCGGGGCCTCGACATGATGTCGAAGGTCTACGGCTGGGAGATGCAGGACGGGCCGGGCGATCACTTCGCCTACACCGCCGATCACCTGTTCGGGGAGATCTGGACCCGCCCCGGATTGAGCATCCGGGACCGTCGGCTGCTACTCCTGGGTGCACTGGCCGCGCAGGGCTTGACCGACATCGCCGAGATCCAGATCAACGCGGCGCTGCAGAACGAGGAACTCGACGAAGAGCAGTTGCGGGAGATCGCCCTGTTCCTGTGCCACTACGTCGGCTGGCCGCTCGGCACCAAGCTCGACACGACCGTCGGCAAGGTGCTGCATCAGCGCAGGGCCGCCGCGCGCTCGTGATCGCCACGCCCACCGATTCCGGGGCCCGGAACCGGTGGGCGTTTCACGCGGAATCGATGGGCGTTTCCCGCCGCGGGACCGCGACGACGCCGCTAGGCTCGCCGACATGACGAGCATTCCGGTGAATGTGGACAACTTCGTTCGTGCGGAAACGGATCGAATGTTCTCCGATCTCCAGCGGGACTGCGGCGGAGTCAACGTGCTGCGCCACAATCGCGAAGCGGCGTCGGTCGACCACCAGACGGTGATCCGGCTCAACCGCGACACCCTCTACAGCTTCGCGGTCGTCGACGTCTCGGCCGGTGCGGTCGTCACCGTTCCCCACTGCGGCCGCCGGTACACCTCGGTGATGGTCGTCGACCAGGACCACTACGTGAACCGGATCCTGCACGATCCCGGCGAACACCGTCTCGATCCCGGCGACTTCCCCACGTCGTATGTCACCGTCGCGGTCCGGATCCTGGCCGATCCGGCCGACGCGGACGATGTGCGTACGGCGACCGAACTCCAGGACCGGTTCCGCATCGATGCGGGCTCGGCGGTCGCGTTCACGTCTCCCGGATACGACACCGCAAACCTCGATGCGACCCGCAATGCGCTGCTCGATCTGGCGCGCGGACTCACGGCGTTCGATCGGACGTTCGGCCGCAAGGACCAGGTCGACCCCGTGCGCCACCTCATCGGTACCGCCGCCGGATGGGGTGGGCTCCCGACCGAGGAGGCCACCTACATCGGTGTCGACCCGGGACTGCCGGTCGGCGAGTACGAACTGACGGTGCGCGATGTACCCGTCGACGGATTCTGGTCCCTGTCGGTGTACAACGCGAAGGGATACTTCGAACCCAACGACCGCGGCGTCTACAGTGTCAACAACATCACCGCCGTCCCGAACGACGACGGCTCGGTCACCGTCCGGTTCGGCGGTACCGACGGTGCCCCCAACAGCATTCCGATCACCGAGGGCTGGAACTACCTCGTGCGGCTCTACCGGCCGCGGCCGGAAATCCTCGACGGGAGTTGGAGGTTCCCCTCCCTCACTCCCTAGTCGCGGGGGCGAGCCGGGCGGTACCGGATTCCGCTTCCGATGATCTCGGGACGGTGGTTCCGCGGCTCCACTCCCGTCGGTAGTGTGAGCCACCGAACAGCAATCCAGCGAACGGAGACTGTGCCGATGACCCGCACCACGCTGCCCCGCGAGATGGTCGAACTTGCCGAGGCGACACCGGGTTTCATGCCGGAGGACGAGGGCACGGCGCTGCACGACGCGGCGGTGCGGTATCTCGGCGACGGGGTGGGTGTCGAGATCGGCACCTACTGCGGGCGCTCGACGGTGTACCTCGGTGCGGCCGCGAAGGCGACCGGCGGAACGATCGTCACCGTCGACCACCACCACGGGTCCGAGGAGCACCAGCCCGGCTGGGAGTACCACGACGAGACACTCGTCGACCCCCACACCGGCCTGCTCGACACGGCCGGACGACTCCGCCACACCCTCGCCGATGCCGACCTCGAAGCGCACGTGGTCGCGGTGATCGGCGCCTCCGCGCAGGTCGCCGGGTTCTGGCGCACCCCGGCGTCGTTCGTGTTCGTCGACGGCGGTCACAGCAGCGCGGCCGCGCAGGCCGACTACGAGGGCTGGGCGCGGTGGGTGCGCGTCGGCGGCGCCCTGATCATCCACGACGTGTTCCCCGACCCCGCCGACGGCGGTCGTCCCCCGTACGAGATCTACTGCCGCGCACTCGACAGCGGCGAGTTCACCGAGGTGTCGGTGACGGGGTCGCTGCGAGTTCTCGAACGCACCGGCGGCACGGTCGGGGTCCTGCCAGGCGCGTGACCGTGCGCCGTCGAGAAAGACAGCCGCGCGGGGCATACACCGCGCGGCTGTCTTTTCCGTCGGCCGGTGTCGGACTCGGCTGCTGTCAGACGCGGACGCCGCAGCCTTCGCTGCAGCGGTCGGCACCCACCAGTTCCGCAGGCGCCGCCGCGTCACGGAACAGTCCGCTGCCACCGGTGGTGCGGGAGAGCGCGTCGGCGGCGAGAACCACCGCGGCGCTCGTCCACGAACTCTTCTCCACCGGCCAGCGTTTGCCGTCACTGAAAACCAGTCCGGTCCAGTACGATCCGTCCGGATCGCGCAGGTGCTGCATCGCTGCGAACAGTTCCTTTGCGCGCGTGTAGCTTCCGAGCGCGTCGAGGGCCAGGACCAGCTCACACGTCTCGGCGCCCGTCACCCAGGGTTTGTGATCGACGCACCGGATGCCCAGCCCGTCCACCACGAAGTCGTTCCAGCGTTCCCGGATGCGTTCGTGTGCAACGGTTCCGCGGACGGCTCCCCCGAGGACCGGGTAGTACCAGTCCATCGAGTATTCCGGTTTGGGGGTGAACACCTCCGGGTGCCGCCGCAGCGCGTGCCCGAGCCGGTACAGCGCGAACTCCCACTCCGGCTGTGGATCACCCACGACCTCCGCAAGACGCAACGCGCACCGGAAACCGTGATGGATGCTCGAACACCCGGTGAGGAGGGCTTCCTCCGCGATACCGGATTCGTTTCGAGCCCAGAAGATCTCACCGCCGGGCGCCTGCATGGACAGCACATGTTCCAGTGCTGCCTTCACCGTCGGCCACATGTGCTCGACGAACCGCACGTCGCCGGTGACGAGATGGTGATGCCACACCCCGACTGCGATGTACGCCGCGAAATTACTGTCGGAGTCGGCGTTTTCGATCGTATCGCCGCGGAACTGCATCGGCCACGAACCGTCCGCGCGCTGGGTGCGCCGCGACCACTCGAACGCGGCCTCGGCCTCCTCGCGCAGTCCGGTCACGGTCAGCGCCATCGCGGATTCGATGTGGTCCCACGGATCGGTGTGCCCGCCCGGGAACCACGGGATCGCTCCCGAGGACTGCTGCATGTCGGCGATGGCGTGCCCGGTGCGGAGGCACTCATGGGCGGAGAGCACGCCCGGCACCGACGGAACCGCTGGTGCGCCCCTGTCAGCGCGCCGCAACGGGGACTACCGGCTTCTCGACGTAGAAGACCACGCTCTTTCCCATGATCGGATCGAGGACCGATTCGAGGGTGCGGGTCAGCCACGGTTTGTGCATCAGATCCCACACGAGCAGCTTGTGATACGCCTTCGTCAGCACGTGATCGTCGTTGTCGACGCCGACCGCGCACTTGAGCCACCAGTACGGCGCGTGCAGGGCGTGCGCGTGGTCGCGACCGCGGATCTTCAGGCCGGCCGCGGTGAGCTTGGCGGCGAGTTCGTCGGCCTTGTAGATGCGAATGTGCCCACCCTCGACCTCGTGATAGGCATCGGACAGTGCCCAGCAGATCTTCTCGGGGAACCAGCGCGGCACCGTGATCGCCGCGACCCCGCCCGGCTTGAGCACGCGGGTGAACTCCTCGATCGCGCGCACGTCCTGCGGCACGTGCTCGAGCACCTCGGAGATGAGCACCACATCGAACGTCTCGTCGTCGTAAGGCAGTTCGAGCGCGTCACCCACTTCGGCGCGCGCGCGTGCCCCGGCGGGGACCTCGCCCTCGAGCTCCATCGCCGCGAACATCTCGGCGACCGCTTTCATGTCGTCCGCGCTCCGGTCGAACGCGACGACGTCCGCCCCGCGCCGGTACAGCTCGAAGGAGTGCCGGCCGGCGCCCGCGCCGATATCGATGGCGCGGTGGCCGGGCGCAACTCCGAGACGGTCGAAATCGACGGTCAGCATCAGTGGTTCGCCTTTCGTGTCTGCGCTGCGATCGCGTCGTCGTAGACGCATGCGGTCTGTGCGGCCACCGCCGACCAGCTGTACCGGTCGAGGACCCGTTGCCGGGCCGCCGCACCGAGCCGGTCCCGTTCGGCCGGGTCGTCGAAGAGCGCCGCGAGCGCCGCCGCGAGTTTCTCGCCGTCGCCGGGGGGAACGAGCACACCGGCATCGCCGACGACCTCGGGGATCGCGCCGGCGCGGCTCGCGACGAGCGGTGTCCCGCACGCCATGGCCTCCACCGCGGGCAGTGAGAAACCTTCGTAGAGCGACGGGACCGCGGCGATCTCCGCGGAACCGAGGAGCGCGGCGAGCTCGGCGTCGTCGATGCCCGACACGGTGCGCACGATGTCCCCGATGCCGAGTTCGTCGATGAGCCGGGCGGTCACACCGCCTTCGGCGAGCTTTGAGACGAGCACCAGTTCGACGGTCCGCTCGGTCCGCAGCTTGGCGACGGCGCCGAGCAGCGTCGACACGCCCTTGAGCGGTGCGTCGGCGCTCGCCACGCACACGATGCGTCCCGGCGCCCGGGCGCCGGCGGGAGGGGCGAACAGTTCGGTGTCGACGCCGAGCGGGATCGTGTGCAGACTTTCCGGGTCGACGTCGAACGCCGCGCGGATGTCGTCCGCCGAGGACTCGGACACGGTGAGCAGCGTTCCGATGCGCCGCGCCACCCGTGCCTGCATCCGCAGGAAGCCGTACCAGCGGCGCAGGGTCAGTTTGCGGCGCCACGTGGTGGCCTGCGCGAGATCGAGTTCGCGGTCGCGGGTGATGGGATGGTGGATCGTCGCGACGAGGGGAAGCCCGGCGTCGGCGATGCGGAGCAGACCGTACCCGAGGCACTGGTTGTCGTGCACGACGTCGAATTCGCCCGCCCGTGCGCGAAGGAGCTTCGCCGCCCGCAGGCTGAACGTGAGCGGCTCGGGGAAGCCCGCGGTCCACATCGTCGCGACCTCTAGGACGTCGACGAGGTCGCGGAACTCCCGGGGCTTCGGGGTGCGGAAGGGGTCGTCGTCGCGGTAGAGGTCGAGGCTGGGGACCTTCGTGAGAGTGACGCCGGCGTCGAGTTCAGGATACGGCTGGCCCGAGAACACTTCGACGTCGTGCCCGAGGGCGGCCAGTTCACGGCTCAGGTGCCGGACGTAGACACCCTGCCCGCCGCAGTGCGGCTTACTCCGGTACGACAGGAGAGCAATTCGCACGGTCACCTCGTTCCTCGTCGCCGGCGGCGTCCGACCAAGATCGCACCACTCTAGAACATGTTCTTGTTCGAGGTCACGACACTGGGACCGCCCGGATACTTTCGGAAGATCAGTAACGGTATACGACGAAGGCCCGGTATCTCATCGATACCGGGCCTTCGCCTGAAGCGACCCTGACGGGACTCGAACCCGCGACCTCCGCCGTGACAGGGCGGCGCGCTAACCAACTGCGCCACAGGGCCATGAAAGAACCCTGACGGATTCTCACAGCAGGACCCACCGCGAACGGTGGGTCCGAAGTATGAAGTTATATGGTGGCCAGGGCCGGGATCGAACCGGCGACCTTCCGCTTTTCAGGCGGACGCTCGTACCAACTGAGCTACCTGGCCGGGACGGCACCCGAACCGAATGCCGATCGCATATTCTCTGCGACCCTGACGGGACTCGAACCCGCGACCTCCGCCGTGACAGGGCGGCGCGCTAACCAACTGCGCCACAGGGCCAGAACATTCTTCACTTGTACTGCACCCTCCGGTGTACACCGAAGAGTACCCCCTACGGGATTCGAACCCGCGCTACCGCCTTGAAAGGGCGGCGTCCTAGGCCGCTAGACGAAGGGGGCCCAGACCGGATTGCTCCGACCCGCACCCTCAACGGCGTTCGTGTTCCGTTGGGAGCTTGGATAGCTTAGGACACCGCTTTCCCGATTCACAAATCAGCAGGTCAAAGGCTCTATTGCAGGGGATTCGCCGCGGCCGGCCAACCCTCCCGGTGCCACCGGTCGAGCCATTCCTGCGACGCCATCGCCTCGAGCGGGACCTCCAGGCACATCTCGAACCGCGCGCGTACGTCGCCATCGGAAGACGTCAGGTCGGTCATGTACCGCTGTCCCGCCAGCGCCGCGCTGATCACCTCGACGAAGCGCCGGATGTCGGCACCCGGCCGGAACAGCCCCTCGCGCTGCGCCTCCTCCGCGAGGCGATACCCGGCCGTTCCCCACACGGAGCCGCCCCGCAACCGCGCCTCGGATTCGAACTCCGGCTCGATCAAGAGCTTGAACTCGGCGCGGATGATGACGTCCCGCTGCAGGGCGTCCGCGAGTTCGGTGACCATTCCGTGCAGACGTTCGAACGGATCGAGCCCGGGAGCCTGCACCCACCGGTCGACGAGCGCTCGGTATCGCGCGAGCCCTTCCTCGAGCACGGCACGGGCGAGCGCTTCCTTCGAGTCGAAGTGGAAGTACATCGCGCCCTTGGTGGCGTTCGAATGCTCCAGAATCGTGTTGATCGACGCCGCCGCGTAACCGCGCTTGGAGAACTCCGCCGCAGCGGATTCCACGATCGCTGCCCGCGTGCGCCTCGCGCGTTCCTGTTGAGGTGCCATGGGGTGAAGCCTCCGAACCTGACCGCCCCCTCAATAGTCTGCCCCCGCGGACAACTGTAGACGTCCACCGGATATCGCCGCCGCACCCGCACGTAGCAGCTCAAACGGTCCCCCACGGCTACGCTGGAAGAACACACCGGGTGGTACGATTTTCTACGGCTCGGGTGCGACGCAGGGGGTGAGCATCCGAGCCGCCGAGAGATTTTCGGTTCCCGGATACCCCCGCGCGGCACTCTGTGGTTACACTGTGCGCCCACGCCCCTATAGCTCAGTTGGTAGAGCTACGGACTTTTAATCCGCAGGTCGTAGGTTCGAGCCCTACTGGGGGCACCGAGACGTGGCGGGCTGATCCGATCAGTCCGCCGCGTCGGACTTCCTCCTCTGCTCCAGCTCCCGCGCTTCCCGCTCGGCTGCCGCTTCCTTCTCGGCGCGCTGCAGTTCCAGTTCGCCGCGTGCGCGGCGCAGTTCGTCACCGCGTTTGCGGTGACGCATGCTCACGACGGCGGCGATCACGAACACCAGGGCCCCGAGGACGGCGCCGATGAGAGACGCACCCCGGAAGCCGGGACCGTCCACATCGAGGATCCGCTCCCCCGCGTGGGCCGCGTTGCCGCCGCCGAGCACGATGCTCAGAGTCATCAGATTCGGCACGGCGACCAGGAGCGCGACGATCGCGAGCACGATCTGCAGCCCGCGGTGATACCGCCAGTCGCGCACGCGCCACACCCACGACAACAACGCCAGCGGCACGAACGTGCACAGGAAGCCGAACATCAGGCCCCACAACGTTCCCCGCACCATCCCACCGTCGGCGAGGCCCGCGATCCGCTGGGCCCACCAGCGGGGCACGAACGCCGCGAGGACGAAGTAGAGGACGACCAGGGCCACCAGCCCCAGCAACACCCACGCGGTCCTCTTCACCCACTTCGGCGCGCCGGTCCGGGCGACCCCGGATTCGAGCGTCTCGTCCGACATGTCGCACCTTCCCTCTGTCCGTTTCGTGCGTATTCCACCCTACGGATCGCGGCACGGCCCCGCCTTTCATCCGGGAATCGGCGCCGAATTTGGATACCGTGTGGTCGCTCACGGAAACGATCCGACGATCGATGGGAGTGGCATGCGGAGTTTCGTCGACCTTGGTCTGTTCCTGTCCGCAATCGCAGTGGGGATCGGGACGTTCCTTCCCGTCGTCGGAGGCGTGCGGGCAACCGAGATTCCACTCGCCTCGCTGCGGGACGGTTTCGAGGGAGGCGACCTGAGCGCGCTCGCCGGCCCCGATCTGCCGTTGCACCTGTCCCTCGCATTGCCGTTGGCCGCAGCCGCGATCCTGCTGCTGGTCGCCGCACTGTTCGACTCGGTCGCGGCCGCGTGGGCCGGCGCGATCCTCGGCACCGCGGTCGTCGTCGTGCTGGCGGTGCGGGTGCAGCAGTCGTTCGGCGAGTACATCCGGGACAACCACAGCACCGTGCTCACGAACCAGAACGGATTCGTCCTACTCCTGAGCGGAACCGTGGTCGCACTGCTGTGCGGCCTGCTCTCCGTGCGCAGGCCCACAGCGCAGTCCGGCGTGTGATCGAGAACGGACATTCGGTACACGAACGACGCGCGCCGAATTTGCACGGCTGACGGGGAACGACTGGTTAGGCTTCGCCACAACGGGCAAATCGCATCCTGGAGCGCCCCTTACCCAGACAGGTTCTCATGGCAACTCTCGACGACCTTCTCTCCCAGATTCCTGTCGCTCAGATCGCGGAGCGGCTCGGCGTGGACCAGCAGACCGCGGAGACGGCCGTGCGCGCCGCACTGCCGACCCTCGTCGGTGGTCTCGACGCCAACGCGAAGGATCCGGCCGGTGCCGCCTCGCTGCTCTCCGCCCTGGACAACCACTCCGGTGACCTCGTCGAGGGCGGCGTGAACGTGGCCGACGTGGACACCGAGGACGGCAGCAAGATCGTCGCCAACGTGTTCGGTGAAAACAAGGACCAGGTCATCAGCACCCTCGGCGGCGTCAACGGCACCGGCGGCAACGAACTGGTCGCCAAGCTCCTGCCGATCCTCGCGCCGATCGTGCTGTCGTTCATCGCCAAGCAGCTCACCGGCGGCGGACAGGGCGCGACCACGGCGACGGCGTCGGCTCCGAGCCAGGGCGGCCTCGGCGATCTGCTGGGCGGTCTCCTCGGCAGCGCGGCGGGCGGTTCCGGCGGCGCAGGCGCACTCGGCGACGTTCTCGGCAGCGTGCTGGGCGGCAACGCCGGCAGCGGGCTCGGTGGCCTGCTGGGCGGTCTGCTCGGTGGCGGCAAGCGCTGACCACAGCACCTCCACTCGGGGCGGCGACATCGCGATGTCGCCGCCCCGAGTCGTTTCACGCTCGGCTTTCGTGCGTCCCGTGCATCACCGTGCGTCGTGGTCGGGATCGCCCACAGGAGCCTGTACCGTGTCCCACGGCACGTGATGTGATCTGAAGCACTCGTCGGAAACGCTGAGATGCGCGCCACCGATCGTGCCTACAGTGCGTCCGAACGCAACCTACGGTGCCGTAGGCTGGAGTGCGTCAATCAACCACGGAGGGAAATCGGAATGACGCGAGTCATGACTCAGCTGGAGCTACTGCGCGAGCTGGAGCCCGTAGCGGAGGCGAACGTCAACCGACACCTCTCCATGACACGCGACTGGCACCCCCACGACTACGTGCCGTGGGACGAGGGCCGCAACTTCGCGGCCATGGGCGGCGTGGACTGGGACCCGGAGCAGTCGCGGCTCGGTGAGGTCGCCAAGGCGGCGATGATCACGAACCTGCTGACCGAGGACAACCTGCCGTCCTATCACCGCGAGATCGCCGAGAACTTCTCCCGCGACGGCGCCTGGGGTACGTGGGTCGGCCGCTGGACCGCCGAGGAGAATCGGCACGGCATCGTCATGCGCGACTACCTGGTCGTGACCCGCGGTGTCGACCCGGTCGCGCTCGAGAACGCCCGCATGGAACACATGACCAACGGCTTCTCCTCGCCCGGCGACACCGGAATGCTGCACTCGGTCGCGTACGTGACGTTCCAGGAGCTGGCCACCCGGGTCTCGCACCGCAACACCGGCAAGGCGTGCGACGAGCCGATCGCCGACAAGATGCTCCAGCGCATCGCGGCGGACGAGAACCTGCACATGATCTTCTACCGCAACATCTGCGAGGCCGCCCTCGACGTCGCGCCCGTCCAGACACTGCAGGCGATCACCCAGGTTCTGAAGAACTTCCAGATGCCCGGTGCGGGAATGCCGAACTTCCGCCGCAACGGCGTGCTCATGGCCAAGCACGGCATCTACGACCTGCGCCAGCACCTGGACGATGTCGTCCAGCCGGTGCTGCGCAAGTGGAACATCTTCGAGCGCGACTTCGGGGCCGACGGCGCCGAGACCCTCGACGAACTGGGCACGTTCCTCGAAGACCTGGAACGTCAGGCCGTGAAGTTCGAGGAGATGCGCGACCGCTCGCTGGCCCGTGAGGCCGCGCGCCGCGAACGCGCCGAAGCCGCGGTCTGACCGCGGCAATTCCGTGCCGGTGGCGTCCACCGGATATCCTGTGCCCGGCACCGAACGATTTCGGTGCCGGGCACAGTTGCTCAGTTCGGGCGGAATCTCGCCCCTGCTTCCGACATCGTTTCTTTCCGAGGTTTGCATGTCCCGCCTTCGCATCGGCTCGCTCGAACTCGACAGTCCGGTCGTGCTGGCCCCGATGGCCGGGGTCACCAACGTCGCGTTCCGCACCCTGTGCCGTGAACTCGAGCTCGAACGCGCCGGCAGCACGTCGGGCCTGTACGTGTGCGAGATGGTGACCGCCCGCGCGCTCGTCGAACGCCATCCCGTGACGATGCACATGACGACCTTCGGTCCCACCGAAACGCCGCGGTCGCTGCAGCTCTACACGGTCGACCCCGACATCACGTACGCCGCGGCGAAGATGATCGTCGACGAGAATCTCGCCGACCACATCGACATGAACTTCGGATGCCCCGTCCCGAAGGTGACCCGCAAGGGCGGCGGTTCCGCGCTGCCGTACAAGCGCCGCCTGTTCGGCCAGATCGTCGCGGCCGCGGTCCGGGCGACCGAGGGCACCGACATCCCCGTGACCGTCAAGTTCCGCATCGGCATCGACGACGAACATCACACCCATCTCGACGCCGGGCGCATCGCCGCGGCCGAAGGCGCCGCGGCGGTGGCCCTGCACGCCCGCACCGCGGCCCAGCGCTACTCCGGCACCGCCGACTGGAACGAGATCGCGCGCCTCAAGGAACACGTCACCGACGTGCCGGTGCTCGGCAACGGCGACATCTTCGACGCCACCGACGCCGCGAAGATGATGGAACAGACCGGATGCGACGGCGTCGTCGTCGGCCGAGGCTGCCTCGGCCGCCCGTGGCTGTTCGCGGAGCTGTCCGCCGCGCTGAACGGCCGTGAGATCCCCACTCCCCCGGCGCTCGGGGAGGTCGCGCAGATCATGCGGCGTCATGCCCGGCTGCTCGCCGATCACCACGGTGAGGACAAGGGCATGCGGGAGATCCGCAAGCACATCGCCTGGTACATGCGCGGGTTCCCCGCCGGATCCGACCTGCGCAACGGACTCGCGCGCGTCTCGAGCCTCGCCGAACTCGACGACCTGCTCGGCCGCCTCGATCCCGACGTGCCGTTCCCGAAGGACGCCGAAGGGCCCCGCGGTCGCCAGGGCTCGCCCAGTGCGGTGGCCCTGCCCGACGGATGGCTCGACGACCCCGAGGACACCCTGGTGCCCGCCGGTGCCGACATGATGCATTCGGGCGGCTAGATCGCACAGGCGCATACCGGCGCCTGACGCGCCGGACCGGCGAAGATACCGAGCATTCCGTCGGACATCTCGATGCAATACTCGTCGGTCAGTATCATGGCGGGGTCGCCGACACGGCGGATGCAACGAGAAGCGGAACATCCGCGGAGAGGCGAGGGATCGGTGGGAGAGGAGCACGACTCGGGCCTGCCCGACTCTCGCGCTCCCTGGGAACGTCCGATCGCGCACACCGGGCGCGTGGAGCGGCAGGACCCCGACCAGCCGTATCGACGGCACAGCGCTCCCGAGGCGACGTCCCGCCGAACCGAAGGCCGCAACCGCAGGGCCGCGCAGCCCGGCGATTCCGAGCAGCTCACCGTCGCCGACCTGATGAACAAGGTGGGCCGCGACAGCGCTCCCGTGGAACGCCGCGAGCAGGCCGCTCCCCCACCCGATCGGACACCTGCGCCGACACCACCTGCGCCGGCACCACCTGCGCCGACACCGCCGGCGCCGATGCCACCCGTGGCCCGACGCGAACCGCCCGCGCCGGTACCGCCCCCGGTTCCGTCGGCACCGCCCATGCGGTCGATGCCCGTGTCCCGGCCGGTTCCGCCTGCCCGGCCCGCACCGTCGCCGCCGGAGTCGGCCGCCGAACAGACCCGGATCGCAGAACCACCCGGGGTTCCCGAACCAGCCCGGGGTGCCGCCCAGCCCCGGGCCGAGAGACCACCGGTCGTCGAACCACCGCGGGTCACCGCGACGACGCTGCCACCCCCGCGCCGGCCGCGCAGCGAACCGGTGGCTCCGGACGACGAACCGACCGTGCAGATCGAGGCGGTGGATCCGGGCGAGTCCGTCGAGCCCCCGGAACAGCCGGAGGAACGCACGGGCGCGGACACGCGGAAGCCGCCGGGCAGGACCGACGGGCTCAGCCGGCTCGCGCTCAGCAAACGCAGACGCAGGTCCCGGCTCGCAGCTCTGGGCCGGACAGGAGTTGCCCTCGCGTCGGTGCTGACCTTGGTCGGCACCGGCGGCATCTGGGGGTACATGCGGTCCACCGAGGCAGGCTTCTCCCAGATCGCCGCGCTGGACACCGAGTCCACCGACATCGTCGACCCGGTCGGGCAGACCGGCGACGAGACCTACCTGATCGTCGGTACCGACACCCGGGCCGGGGCGAGCGGCTCGATCGGCGCCGGCACGGTGGAGGACGCGGAGGGTGCACGTGCCGACACCGTCATCCTCGTCAACATCCCTGCGGATCGCAGCCGGGTCGTCGCGGTGTCGTTCCCCCGCGACCTCGATGTGGAACGTCCCGTGTGCCGCGGCTGGGACAGCGTCACCGGCGACTACTCGTCCGACATCTATCCGGAGGCCGAGGGCGACAAACTCAACGCGACCTACGCGCTGGGCGGACCGAAGTGCCTGGTGAAGGTGATCCAGAAGATGTCCGGTCTGAAGATCGGACATTTCGTGGGGATCGACTTCGCCGGGTTCGAATCCATGGTCGACGGGATCGGCGGCGTCGAGGTGTGCACCACCGCGCCGCTGATCGACGGCGAACTCGGTGAGATCCTCCCGAACGCGGGCCGGCAGACGCTCGACGGCCGGAAGGCATTGGACTACGTCCGCGCCCGCAAGGTCGAAGCCGAGGGCAACGGCGACTACGGCCGGATCGCCCGGCAGCAGAAGTTCCTGTCGTCCCTCCTGCGGTCGGCGCTGTCCAACAAGGTGCTGCTCGATCCCGGCAAGCTCAACGGCTTCATCAACGCGTTCACCCAGGCCACCTTCGTCGAGAACGTCAACACCGAGTCGCTGGTCAAACTCGGCCGTTCCCTGCAGAACGTCGACGCCGGTGCGGTCACCTTCCTGACCGTGCCGACGGACGGCACCAACGACTGGGGCAACGAGATCCCGCGCCTGGACGACATCAAGGCGATCTTCCAGGCCATCATCGACGACGAGCCGCTGCCCGGCGAGAAGCGGAACGAACCCGAACCGAGCGAAGCCGCGGCCGAGGCCACTACGGCGGCACCGTCGGCGCCGGCACCGGTGCTGCCGGCCCAGGAATTCGTCGACACGTCGTACATCACGCTGCAGGTGTCCAACGCGTCCGGTGAAGCCGGTCTCGCCGCGCGGACTGCGGAGACGCTGGGCGCGTACGGCTACTCCATCTACGCCGTCGGCAACTACTCCGGCACCAGCGCGCAGACGATCGTGCGGTTCACCCCCGGTCAGGAAGCCGAAGCCGCCACGGTCGCGTCGATGATCCCCGGTGCCGTGCTCCAGAAGCTGTCGTCCTCCGCCGATCGTCTCGGCGTCGTCGAGGTCGTGCTCGGGTCGGGCTTCGACGGCACGATCGCGGAACCTCAGCTTCCCGGCACGCTCCTGAAGCCCATGCCCGTCGAGGACGCACCCGCGGACGCGATCGAGCTTCCCGTCGATCTCGCGGTGACGAACGCCGGCGACGACTCCTGCAGCTGACCTGCTCTCATCGGGTGTCGGATTCGGATCGGTCGTTCATCGAGCATTCACCCAGCGCTCGTGACGTGGCCTTCTTACCGCCGTAGGCTTCGAGATTATGCGCGTCGCCTACAACGAACAGATGACAGAACTCGCCGATCTCCTCGGCGAGATGGCCGGCCTGGCCGGCCTCGCCATGGAACGCTCCACCGAGGCCCTCCTCCATGCCGATCTGCCACTGGCCGAGATCGTCATCGGTGAGCACGACAAGATCACCGAACTGAGTGCGATCTGTGAAGAGAAGGCGTTCGCGCTCCTTGCCCTGCAGGGGCCGGTGGCCGGCGACCTGCGAGGGGTTGTCAGCGCCATCCAGATCGTCGCCGACATCGACCGGATGGGGGCGCTGGCCCTGCACGTGGCGAAGGCCACGCGTCGACGCCACCCCAACCACGTGCTGCCGGAGGAAGTGAACGGCTACTTCGCCGAGATGGGGCGCATCGCCGTTGCCCTGGGAGCCGCCACCAAGGAAATCCTCGAGACCCGCGACCCCGAGCGGGCGGCGCGGCTGCACGAGGAGGACGAGGCGATGGACGACCTGCACCGGCACCTGTTCACGGTCCTGATGGACCGGGAGTGGAAGCACGGCGTCGCCGCCGCCGTCGACGTGACGCTGCTCGGCCGGTTCTACGAGCGCTTCGCCGACCACGCCGTCGAGGTCGGGCGCCGGGTCGTCTTCATCGTCACCGGCAAGCTGCCGACCGACGAGGACTTCCGCGCCTTCCGTGACAAGGTCGACCACCTGACGGTGTGCCCGGAGCAGCAGTAGCACGTGCGAAGGGGCCCGGCCGGAACAGTTCCGGCCGGGCCCCTTTTTCGTCGGCGCCTTCGGATACTGTGCGATCCAGGGCGTGTCTCCCAATCCTCAGCCGAAGCGACCGGAGATGTAGTCCTCGGTGGCCTTCTGCGTCGGGTTCGAGAAGATCTTCTCGGTGTCGTCGATCTCGACGAGCCTGCCCGGCTTGCCGGTGGCCTCGAGGTTGAAGAACGCCGTCTGGTCGCTCACCCGCGCGGCCTGCTGCATGTTGTGGGTGACGATGACGATCGTGAAGTCCCGCTTGAGTTCGGTGATCAGGTCCTCGATGGCGAGGGTCGAGATAGGGTCGAGCGCCGAGCACGGCTCGTCCATGAGCAGCACGTCCGGCGAGACCGCAATCGCCCGGGCGATGCACAGACGCTGCTGCTGACCACCGGACAGACCGCCGCCCGGCTTGTCGAGCCGGTCCTTGACCTCGTTCCACAGGTTCGCGCCACGCAGCGATCGTTCGGCGATCTCGTCGAGCTTCTTCTTGTCCCGCAGACCCTGCAGCTTCAGGCCGGCGACGACGTTGTCGCGGATCGACATCGTGGGGAACGGATTCGGGCGCTGGAACACCATGCCGATGGTCTTGCGCACACCGACCGGATCGACCGACGAGTCGTAGATGTCCTCGCCGTCGAGCAGCACCGACCCCTCGACGCGCGCGCCCGGAGTCACCTCGTGCATGCGGTTGAGCGACCGCAGCACCGTCGACTTGCCGCAGCCCGACGGGCCGATGAACGCGGTGACGTTGCGCGGGGGTACCGACAGCGTCACGTCGGACACGGCATGGAACTTGCCGTAGTAGATGTTGACGTCCTTGAGATCCAGACGCTTGGCCATTACCGGCTCCCTACTGGTGTATCGATCTGGGCGAGTTGAGGCATGGGTGTCGGCCTACTTGGCGGTGCCGACCTGCGAGAAGCGGCCGATGAGCTTGGCGGCGACGTTCAGCACCGCGATGACCAGGATGAGGGTCAGGGCGGCGCCCCAGATGCGCATGGAACCGGCTTCGGTGGGGTTGTTCATCTCGGCGACCATGACGCCCGGTAGCGAGCCCATCTCGCCGCCGAACAGGTTGAAGTTGATGAAGGGTGCGTAGCCGACCAGGATCAGCAGCGGCGCGGTCTCGCCCATGACGCGGGCAAGCGCGAGCATGATGCCGGTGATGATGCCGGGAAGGGCCGTCGGCAGCACGATGCGGGCGATGGTCTTCCATTTCGGGACGCCGAGGGCGTACGACGCTTCACGCAGGTCCTGCGGCACGATGCGGAGCATCTCCTCGGTGCTGCGGACCACGACCGGCACCATGAGCAGCACCAGCGCCAGCGACACCGCCAGCGCCGACTTCGGGAACCCGAAGGTGGCGATCCACAGGGCGTAGATGAACAGCGCCGCGACGATCGAGGGAACACCGCTGAGGATGTCCACCATGAACGTGGTGATCCGGGCGAGCTTCGAGTTGCCCGCGTACTCGACGAGGTAGATCGCGACGAACACACCGAGCGGGATGGAGATGAGACCGCAGACCAGTCCCTGCATGAGTGTGCCGACGAGCGCGTGGTAGATGCCGCCGCCGGTCGACGAGGCGGTCAGGCCGCTGAACGAGTGGGTGAACCACGTTGCGGAGAGCAGCGCGGGCAGGCCCTTCGCGATCACGGTGATGAGCACCCACGCGAGCGGCACCAGTGCGATCAGCACCGAGAGCGTGACGAGGACGGTCGCGGTGTAGTCGGTCAGACGCCGGCGTGCTCCCACACCCCGGAAGGCCTTCCCCTTGACGGGGGTGTCGAGAACGGTGGTCGACATGGGTCAGTCCCTCTTTCCGGCGACGATCATGCGGGCCGCGGCGTTGACCACGAAGGTGAGCACGAACAGGACCAGGCCCGCGGCGATGTAGGCACCGGCCTGGATGTCGTTGTTGAACTCGGCGTATCCGAGGGCGATCTTCGAGGCGATGGTGGCGCCGCCGTCGAACAGCGACCACGAGAACGCCTGCGACGTGGTGCGCAGGATCATGTACAGGGCCATGGTCTCGCCCAGTGCGCGGCCGAGGCCCAGCATCGAGCCGCTGATGTAACCGGACTTGCCGAACGGGATGACCGTGGTCTTCACGACCTCCCAGCGAGTGGCACCGAGCGCGAGCGCGGCCTCGATGTGCGCGACGGGTGTCTGCACGAACACCTCGCGGCTGACCGCGGCGATGGTCGGCAGGATCATCACGGCGAGAACGATTCCCGCGGTGAAGATGGTGCCACCACCGACGATCGACCCGGAGCCGTCCGCGAAGAGCGGGAACCAGCCGAGGCTGTCGTTGAGCCACTGCGCGAACGGGCGGATCGCGGGCGCGAGCACCAGCAGGCCCCACAGGCCGTACACGATCGACGGCACCGCCGCGAGCAGATCGATGACGTACGCAAGAGGCCTCTTGATCCGCTCGGGGCAGTACGAGGTGAGGAAGATGGCGATGCCCAGCGCCACGGGCATCGCGAGGATCAACGCGAACACCGACACCAGAACCGTGACCTGGAACAGGTCGAGCACGCCGAAGGCCATCTTTTCGATGTCCTGCGTGACCCACTCACGACTGGTCAGGAAGTTGACGGTGTTGCGTTGCAGCGCCGGCACCGCTCGCCACACCAGGAACACCGCGATGGCGCCGATGATCAGCGAGATGAGGACGGCCGACCCGGAGGCCAGCGAACCGAAAATCCTGTCGCCCGGCCTTTTCACCGGCTTCCGGCGGCCGGTGTTGGACTCTGTAATCGTGGCCTCCGGGGTGCTGCCGTGCGGACCGCCCGCCCCCGCACCCCCGGAGTCGAGGGTCGCGGTGCGAGGTGCCGAAGTGGTGGGCGCGTCACTCATCTGCGCTCGCAATCTTTCTAGGCATGAATATAGTTCCGGGCGGTCGTCGCACTGCAGCGGATCAGGCGATGGCGTCGATGGACTCGGTCAGCTTGGCCTTGAACGAATCCGGCAGCGGGACGTAACCCTGCTCCGCCAGACCCGCCTGTCCCTCGTTGGCGGCGCTCGTGAGGAACGACTTGACCGCGGCCGACGTGTCGGCGTCGTAGCCGGCGGAGCACACGATCTCGTAGGTGGCGAGGACCAGCGGGTACGCACCGGCTTCGGTGCTGCCGTAGATCGAGGACAGGTCGAGGGTGAGGTCGCCGCCACCGGTGCTCGCGAACGCGGCGCCCTCGATGGCCTTGCCGGCGGTCGCCTCGCTGAGCTCGACGGGACCGGAACCGTTGTCGATCTGCGCGATGCTGAGATTGTTCTGCTCGGCGAAGGAGCTCTCGACGTACGTGACGGCACCCGGCGTGCTGCCGACGGCCTGCGCGACGCCGGCAGAGCCCTTCGCGCCCTCGCCGACACCGCCGGTGAAGTCGGAGCCGGCGCCGGTGGTCCAGACACCGGCCGAAGCGGCTTCGAGGTATTTCTGGAAGTTGTCGGTGGTGCCCGACGAATCCGAGCGGACGATCGGTGCGATGGTCGAATCCGGCAGGGCCGCACCGCTGTTCAGTGCTGCGATGGCCGGATCGTTCCACTTGGTGATGCCACCGTTGAAGATCTTCGCGATGGTGGGTCCGTCGAGCACCAGGTTGTCGACGCCCTCGAGGTTGTAGGCGATCGCGACCGGGCCGAACACGAGCGGCAGGTTCCAGGCCGGGTTGCCGGCGCACCGCTCGGCGGCCTGCGCAGCCTGGTCACCCTTGATCGCGGAGTCCGAGCCGGCGAAGTCGATCTGCTTCGCGATGAACTGGGTGCGGCCGTCACCGGATCCGGACGGGTTGTAGGCGACGTTGACGTTCACACCCTTCTCCGAGCACACCGCGATGTAGGTGGAAACGAACGCGTCCATGGCGTTCTTCTGGGCGGAGGACCCGGCGGCCGACAGCGTCGGCTTGCCCTCGCACGTCGCGGCCGAGGCGGACGCGTCGACGTCGACGTCGGCAGCGTTGTTGTCGGTACCGCACGCGGCGAGTGTGACGGCTCCTGCGGCCAGCGCGCCGAGCAGGGCGCCACTGCGCTTGAAGTTCACCTTGTCTCCTCCGGAATTCACGACCGAGCAGGCACCGGTCGATTCCGGTGCCGGGCCGAAGTGGCTCGACCCGTAGCGAAGCTAGAGGCGGACAGTGGCCGGTCAGGGGACCGTCGGTGAACGGAAGGTTAACCGGCACCGAATACATGATGGGTGTATTGGATCCGTCACATTCCGTTCACCGATGCGGTGACGTCGGTCATGTGTTTACGGGGTGGGGTCGGCGTCCCGCGCGTAGGCGACGTCGACGTGGAACCGGTCGAACCCGAGCCGGCCGTAGGTGTTCAGTGCCGCCGTGTTGTCGCCCTCGACGTACAGCAGGACCGTTCCCAGGCCGCGGTCGCGCAGATACAGCAGGCCCGCCAGCGTCAGCAACCGGCCGAGGCCGCGACCCTGCGCCTGCGGGTCGATGCCCACCACGTACACCTCGCCGAGTGCCGGTTCGGTGTCGGTGGCGGCGTGCACCTTCGTCCAGTGGAAGCCGAGCAGTCGCTCGGGGTCTGCGCGGTCGAACGCCAGGAACAACCCGGCCGGGTCGAACCAGGGTTCGGCGCGGCGTTCGGCGACATCGGTCTCGGTCCAGCGGCCCTGTTCCGGGTGCCACGCGAATGCGGCCGCGTTGACCCGCAGCAGTTCGGCGTCGTCCTCGGGCCCGCGGTAGGTGCGCACGAGCAGGTCGTCCGGGACCTCGACGCCGGGCAGTTCCGGGGTGGTGAGGGAGCGGCGCATCTGCAGCAGTTCGCGCACTCCGGAAAGCCCGAGCCGCGCCGCGACCGCGCGCGCCGCGGGCAGGTCGCCGTGAGCCCAGACCCGGGTGCCGTCGCCCCCGGCCGACAGGGCGGCCTCGACGAGTTGTGTGCCGAGCCCGCGACCGCGGTGGGCGGGATCGACGACGACCTCGGCCATCGCGCTGTGTTCTCCGTGGCCGGGCACGAGGACCGCCCAGCCCGCGACCTCACCGTCGGCACGCACGACGAGGTGACGGGTGTCGTCGTCGCGGCCGAGCGAGTGCACGCCCTGTTCCGAGACGGGAGCGGTGCCGTCGGCGGCGGTCGCGCGGTCGAGGACCGCGCGCACTGCGGCGGCGACGTCGGGTGACGGACGAGTGTCGAATTCCATCCCGCCGAGGTTAGTCGGCCAACTCGGTCTCGGGGTCCTCGAACTCGACGGTGGGGACGCCGCCCTTGCCGGACTTGGTCGTGGGCCGCACCGCCTTGTAACCGACGTTGCGGACGGTGCCGATCAGCGACTCGTACTCCGGCCCCAGCTTGGCGCGCAGGCGCCGGACGTGGACGTCGACGGTGCGGGTGCCGCCGAAGAAGTCGTATCCCCACACCTCCTGCAACAACTGGGCACGAGTGAACACCCTGCCGGCGTGCTGTGCGAGGTACTTGAGGAGTTCGAACTCCTTGTACGTCAGGTCGAGCGGCCGACCGCGCAACCGGGCGGTGTAGGTGCCTTCGTCGATGGTCAGCTCGCCGAGCGTGATCTTGCCGGTGTTCTCGGGCGCGACCGCGCCACCGGAACGCCCGAGCAGCAGCCGCAGCCGCGCATCGAGTTCGGCCGGCCCGGTGCTGGTGAGCAGGATGTCGTCGAGACCCCATTCCGGGTTGACCGCCACCAGACCGCCTTCGGTGAGCACGGCGACGACGGGAACCGCCGAGCCGGTACTGCCGAGCAGCCGGCACAGTCCGCGGGCCGCGGCCAGGTCGGTGCGGGCATCGACGATCGCGATGTCCGCAGAACCCGCCTCCAGCAGAGACGACACTTCGGTCGGCGCGGGCCGGACGGAATGCGCCAGCAGCGCCAGCGACGGCAACACCGCGTCCGGGTTGGGGTCGGAGGTCAGCAGGAGCAGTTCCACCGGGCCTCCATTCTTGGTGTCACGAGAGCGCTCATTCACGTATGAACGACGCGCTACAGATTAGCCCCCCTTTTGTTACCGCCGTGTAAGCAGCCGAATGGCGCGCGTCGTTGCGTCGGTAACAATGGTCTGGTGCGGAAACTGATCCTCGGCCTCGTCGTCCTCCTGGGACTCGCCCTTCTCGTCGATTTCGGCGCGGCGGCGTGGTCCGAGTACCGGGTCTCGCGTGCCTTGCGCGAGGGCGGCGCCCTGACCGCCGATCCCGCGGTGACCATCCACGGCTTCCCGTTCCTGCAGCAGGCCCGCAACGGCCACTACGAGAACGTCGAGATCCGCGCCCAGGGCGTCCACAGCGACATGCTCGGCGACATCACCATCGAGGCGAACCTGATCGGTGCGCATGCGCAGGCCGCAGACCTGCTCGACGGGTCGATCCGGTCGGTGCCGGTGGACCTGCTCTACGGGCGGGTCCGCATCGACGCGACCGAACTGGGACGCCTCTACAACATCCCTGACCTGCAGATTTCCGCTCCGCCGGCCAGTAAATCGGACGGCACCGGAGGTTCCGGCGGGTCCGGCCCGACGACCGCCGGCGGCGTCGTGCTCACCGGCACCGTCCCGGTCGGTCCGGTCACCGCGCAGGTGAGCGTCCAGGCCGATCTGCTGCTCGACGACGACAGCGTCCGCATCGTCGCCTCGGATCTGTACTTCGGACCGGAGGGCAACGCCGACTTCACGGTGCCCGATCCGCTGAAGCCCGTCGTGCTCGGTCTGTTCACCACCACGATCGAACCGCAGGATCTGCCGTTCGGTGTGTATCCGACGTCGGTGGAGGCGCGCGGCTCGCAGATCGTCATCGAGGGTGAAGCCCGCGATACCGTCATCGACCTCGAGGAAGTGCAGCGACTGTGACCGGAATCATCGTTCTTCTCGTGGTCCTCGTCGCCGCCCTCGGGGTGGGCACGGTCCTGCGGTCCCGGTCCGGCGCCGTGCGCGAAGTAGCCGCCGAACCGGACACGGCCGGCGTCGACCCGCTGCTCTCCGCGCTCGGAATCGGTGACGGCCCGGAACCGGTGGTGCTGCACTTCTCCGCACCGTGGTGTGGCCCGTGCAGCGCCGTGCGCCGCGTCGTCACGCAGGTCGTCGACAATTTCGCGGCCACGCAGGACGGCCTGCCGATTCCCCGGGACGTCGAGGTCGATCTCGACGAAAATCCGGAGCTGGCAAGGAAATTGGGAGTTCTGTCGCTACCGACGACGTTCCTGTTCGGCGCGGACGGCACCGAACGGTTCCGGGTTTCGGGAGTTCCGACCGCGGCGGATCTGACATCTGCCCTGGTGCCGTTGCGTGCCCCTGGGGATTTGCTTTCCTGAGAACTTCGCTACACTCCCTGACGTGCATTACCGCCAAGAGCTGATGCTCACCCGACGCCGCGCAGTCGATCTGTGCCGCCTCGGTGGCTGTTGTTGTTCCTGCTGATCACCTCGACCTCGACGTCCATCACCCTCCGGTACGTCACCAGCACACGCCCGATGTGATCGCCCCGCGGTCCACCGACCGCATCCGGCACCTCGATCCCGCTACGCGCGCGCCCTCGAATCCCGCAGGAGCACTCCGATGTCCGTTCCAATTCCACAATCCCGCACCGTCGACCAGGTCGACGTCCGCGGCCCCCGGTTCGCCGCCTGGGTCACCACCGCTGTCCTCGTCGTCGTACTGATCGTCGCGACGTTCTCCGTCCCGGCAGCCGGCGTACTGCTCGCCGCGCAGACCTTGGTGTTCGCACTCGGGGCGGTGTTCGGCCCGCGCCGTAGCCCATACGGACTGCTCTACGCGACGCTGATCGCGCCGCGTCTGGGAGCACCGACCGAAACCGAACCCGTGCCGCCGCTGCGTTTCGCGCAGTTCGTCGGTTTCGTGTTCGCCGCCGTCGGTACCGTCGGGTTCCTCGCCGGAGCCGTCGTGGTCGGATCCGTCGCCACCGGGTTCGCACTGTTCGCCGCGCTGCTCAACGCAGCGTTCGGCCTGTGCCTCGGCTGCCGGATCTACCCGCTGGTGACGCGACTGCGCCCCGCGTCCACCTGACCCGCCCCCACCGACTTCCTCAGTCACCACCGAAAGGAATATCCATGGCTCGCTCCGACGTCCTGGTCTCTGCAGACTGGGCCGAGCAGAACCTCAACGCGCCGAAGACCGTCTTCATCGAGGTCGACGAGGACACCACCGCCTACGACGGTGGCCACATCCCCGGCGCGATCAAGCTCGACTGGCGCAAGGACCTGCAGGACGGCGTGCGCCGCGACTTCCTGAACCAGGAGCAGTTCTCCGAGCTGCTGTCCGCCAAGGGCGTCGCCAACGACGACACCGTCGTGCTGTACGGCGGCAACAACAACTGGTTCGCGGCCTACGCGTACTGGTACTTCAAGCTGTACGGCCACCAGGACATCAAGCTGATCGACGGCGGCCGCAAGAAGTGGGAGCTCGACGGTCGTGAGCTGTCGAAGGAGCCCGTCACCCGCCCGGCCACCGAGTACAAGGCCGCCACGCCGGACACCTCGATCCGCGCGTTCCGCGACGACGTGATCGCCGCGATCGGCAAGGCCAACCTGGTCGACGTGCGCTCCCCCGACGAGTACTCCGGCAAGATCCTCGCGCCGGCGCACCTCCCGCAGGAGCAGGCGCAGCAGCGCGGCCACGTCCCCGGTGCCATCAACATCCCGTGGAGCACCACCGCCAACGAGGACGGCACCTTCAAGTCCGACGAGGACCTTGCAAAGCTGTACGCGGACAAGGGATTCGACGACTCCAAGGAGACCATCGCCTACTGCCGCATCGGCGAGCGCTCGAGCCACACCTGGTTCGTGCTGCAGGAGATCCTCGGCAAGAAGAACGTCAAGAACTACGACGGCAGCTGGGTCGAGTACGGCTCGCTGGTCGGCGCACCGATCGAGTTGGGAGCGTAAGAAACATGTGCGGAGCACCCGTTCAGAGCCAGAGCCTGCCTGCCGGCGTCGACGTCGAGAAGGAAACGGTCATCACCGGCCGGGTCCTCGACGCAGACGGCCAGCCCGTCGGCGGTGCATTCGTGCGCCTGCTCGACGGCACCGATGAGTTCACCGCCGAGGTCGTCGCCTCCGCGACCGGCGACTTCCGCTTCTTCGCCGCGCCCGGCACCTGGAAGGTCCGTGCACTCTCGAGCGTCGGGAACGGCGACTCCACCATCAGCCCGACCGCGGCCGGTGTGCACAACGTCGACGTGACCGTCGCCAAGTAACAAGCACCGACACAGCGAAGGGGCCCGTTCCGTATCGGAACGGGCCCCTTCGCTCGGTTCGCGTCAGTTGCCGGCCGGATCCCGGTCCCGCTCGGCGCGGGCAAGCTCGTCCCCGCGCTCGGCGCGGGCGAGCTCGTCCCCGCGCTCGGCGCGGGCGAGCTCACTGATCCAGTCGACGATCTTCTCGCTCTCCCAGTACCACGGGTCGTTCGGGTTGTTGTTCCAGTACGCGATGTGCTGGAACAACGCGAGGAAGATGTACGGCTTCAGGACGAGATCGACCACGCCGCTGTTGTCCTCGACGAAACCGGCGCCCTCGGCGCGCAGCTTCTCCTGGACGACCGGCATTCCGGGGCCCATGGCCCAGTCCAGCAGCTCCCGGCGCCGCTCGGGGCCGCGGTCCTCGCCGGGCACCCGGCGGCTCTGGTCCGCGACCGTGCGCAGGACGTCGAGCAGCGATTCGTCGGACTGCCACCAGTCCTCGTCGGAGACGATGTGCGCGGCCGCGCGGGCCGCCATCGCGGAGATCACCCGCTCACCGTCGGTGATCGTCTGCAGGGGGTTCGCGAGGGTGAAACGCATCTGCCCGAGGACGCCGAGCGCCAGTTCGAGGATCGCGATGTCCTCGGGGGCGTCGCACGCGATGTCGTAGGGGCGGCAGGAGTACCGGACGCGGTCGGCGAGGGCGCCGTAGTCGGCGGGTTCGGACGACATGAAACCGCCGCCGGCCGGGCCCGGCTCACCGAACGAATCGGCTCCTGCGGGCCGGTAGGGGTCGCCGATGAGAACGACCCCGGCGACGTCGTCGGGGCTCACGTGGGCATCGGCGGGACGATGCCCGAGTTCCCGGGTGACGCGCTCGACGACCTCCCCACCGACGCTGTAGCCGACGAGCACGAATCGCGTGCTGTCCCTGCACCGGGTCTTCTGCTCGTCGAGGATGCGGTTCGTCGACGCCACCCCCGCGGCCACCGAATCCTGGTAGGTGGGCACGTCCTCGAACAGGCCGAGGCCGTAGGTGGAGGGATAGGGCACGTACATCCAACCCACCGAACCGGGATCCGCGCTGTTGGCCTCGCCCACGGGGACGGTCACGTTGCCGACCCAGTTGGACCACAACTGGCGGGTTTCCTCCTCGACCGGATTCCGGTCGGCGGTCGAATCGGTGGCACCCGAGACGGCGACGATCAGCAGGTCCGGGCAGTCGAGCGCCGCGTTGTCGGGATGGATCACCGGACCGGAGCCGGGCAGGCTCGAACCGCTCCCCGGCGCTGCCGCGGCGACGGGCGCGAGCACGGGCACGGACAGGGCAGCGAGCGCCGCTGCGGACAGAACAGTAGTGCGAAACGGGCGCACGCGACCTCCGAAATGCGTGTGTCCGGCCGATGCTGCCGGATCGGAAGTACCTTATTCGCCCTGCCGGGCCTCCGCACGGTCTGATGCCGACGGCCGATTTTCGTGCCTCACGGCCGCGGTCTAAGATGTGCCCGTGGTCATTTTCTTCGAGGTCCTGCTTGTCCTTGCAGCGCTGCTCATCACGTGGTTCACGCTGTACACCATCTACCGTCTGGTCACCGACGAGTCGTGACGAGCGAACCCGGTGACAACCCCGGTGTCGTTCGCGGCAGCGGGGACAAGGCCGTCGCCGACGCGATCGAGCGCGCCAAGGCGACCGCGGACCTGAACGTTCCGGTCCTGCAGGGGCTGCCTCTGCCCGAGGACACCGCCAACCTGCGGCTCGGGCCGGATCTGCATCCCGCGCTGCTGGCGCTGCTGCCCATGGTCGGCGTGTGGCGCGGCGAGGGCGAGGGCAACGATCCCCGGACCGGCGACTACCACTTCGGTCAGCAGATCGTCGTCTCGCACGACGGTGGTGACTACCTCGTGTGGGAGTCGCGGTCCTGGAGACTCGACGAGAACGGCGAGTACGCCGCCCCGGATCGTCGGGAGAGCGGCTACTGGCGCGTCGCCGGGCAGGATGCCGTGGGCAGCGAGGATCCCGAAACCCTCGAGCTGCTGATCAGCCACAGCTCCGGTGTCGTCGAGCTCTACTACGGAACGGCCCTGACCCAGTCGTCGTGGGAGATCGCGACGGACGTGGTGATCCGCAGCCAGTCCGGTGAGGTCGTCGGCGGCGCCAAGCGTCTCTACGGAATCATCGAAGGCGGCGACCTCGCGTACGTCGAGGAACGCATCACCGCGGACGGCGACCTGAAGCCGCACCTGTCGGCGCGACTGTCGCGTCACATCGGCTGAGCGGTCGTATCCGCTGAGCGGTCACCTCCGCTGAACGAGCGCCGACCCGCGCTCGACATCGCTGTCCCCCGACACCGTGATCCACCCGTAGACACGGAGCGACCCCCGAGCCATACCGGCGAGGGCGGACGCATCCACTCCCTCACAGGTCCCGGCCGGACAGACCGGGGGCTCGGGGGCCGGGTGACTACCTGGGATTCGCCAGCCGCGCGCGCGGTCGGTGAATACCGTCGTCGGCGACAGCGGCTAGCCGGCAGCCACCTCACGTGTCCGACATTCACTCATTGTCCAGACCACCTCCTTCCTCGTGTACGGACGAACGTACGCCTCGGTCATAGGGTCGGCAACGGATTATTTCCGGGGATGCTCTCCGGGACCTCGACGACCCGATCCGCGGCCGTTCCGGCGGGCAGCTGGTGGGTGACGACGACGACCGTGCGGTCGGCGGCGACCAGCCCGGCGTCCCGGTCCAGCAGCAGACGCTGCAGGTGCGCGCCGTCGTCGGCGTCGAGATGCTCGGTCGGTTCGTCGAGCAGCAGCACCTTCACCGGTGACAACAGCGCCCGCGCCAGCAGGAGTCGTCGGCGCTGACCACCCGACAGCGCGCGGGCCCCGCCCTCGAGGGTCGTGTGCAGCCCGTCCGGCAGCCCCGAGACCCACTCCCCCAGCCCGACCGCCTCGAGCGCGGCCGTCGCGTCGTTCTCGTCGACGTCGCCGCGCGCCACGCGCAGGTTCTCGAGCACCGACGTCTCGAAGACGTGGGCGTCCTCGGCGAAGAACCCGACGTGACGCGGCAGTTCGGTCCGGTCGAGCTCGTCGAGCGCGACGCCGTCGAGGGTGACGGACCCCGCGGCTGCGGGAAGCAGGCCGGCGAGCGTCATGATCGTGCTGGTCTTACCGCTGCCGCTGGCCCCGACGATGGCGACGCGTGCGCCCGGAGGCAGATCCAGGTCGAGCGCGGCCGACGCGCGGCCACCCGGCCAGCCACTGCGCAGCCCGGTCGCGCGCAGGTGCCCGGGACCGCCGATCGGGCGTGTTCCGTGCGGGACGGGCCGGTCGGCGCGGTCGAGCAGATCGGTGATCCGGCCGGCCGCGATCCGGGCGCGGGTCAACGTCAGCGCGGCGGCAGGCAACGCGCCCGCCGCCTCGAACGCGGCGAGCGGCAACAGCACGAGGATGCCCAGCGACATCGGGCTCATGGTCGGATCGGATGCGAACGCTGTGATGCCGACGAGCAGCGACCCGAGCACGGCGGCACCGATCGCGAGCGGGGTCGCGGCCTCGGCGAACGCGGCGGGCGCCGCGGCGCGGTCGGTCGCGGCGACCACCGCGTCATTCTCCGTCTCGGCCCGGCCGACCGTGCCGTCGAGCCGCCCCGCGACCCTCAATTCCGCGGCGTGGTCGAGGACGGTGACGGCGTCCTGCGCGAACCGGGCGCGGGCGTCGGCTCCGTCGGCCTCGGCGCGGGCGGCGGCGCGCGCGGACAGCCACGGCGCCAGCACCCCGGCGACGAGCAGGGCGCCGGCGAGGATCGCCGCTGCGGGCAGCGAGATCAGGGCCAGCGCGACGACGGCGGCCACGGACAGCACGATCGCGACGGTGATGGGCACGAGCGCGCGCACCACCACATCGCCCAGCGCGTCCACGTCGGCGCCGGTGCGGGTGAGCAGGTCGCCGCGGCGCAGGCCTGCGGATGCGGCGGGGTCGCCCGCCGCGAGCCGACGGTAGAGCCCGGCGCGGGCGGCGGTGGTGCCGCGCAGCGCGACGTCGTGGGTGGCCAGGCGCTCGCAGTAGCGGAACAGGCCCCGCGAGATGCCGAGGGCACGCACGGCCACGACCGCGACGGTGAGGTCGAGGACGGGTGGCATCTGCCAGGCGCGGATGATGAGCCAGGCCGAGAGTCCCGACAGCAGCAGCGCGGCCCCGAGGGTCGCGACACCGGCCGCGACCGCGACGAGAACGCGGCGGGGTTCGAGTTCGAGCAGGGCCATCGCGCGGCGCAGGTCGCCCATCGGGCGGCCACGACGGCCACCCCCCGCTTTTCCACCCCCTGTTTTTCCGAGCGAATGTACCGTTCGCTCGGTTGAAGGAGACGAACGGTACGTTCGCTCGGAAACTCCGGGTCGCTCGGTCATCGGGCAGTCACCTCCACGACGGTGTCGGCGGCGGCGAGCAGGGTGGGCCGGTGCGCGACGACGACGACGGTCGCGCCGCGGTCCGCGCGTTCGCGCAGTGCGGCCAGGACGGTCGCCTCGGTCGCGGTGTCGAGGTGTGCGGTCGGTTCGTCGAGCAGCAGCACCGGACGCGGGGACGCGAGGGTGCGGGTCAGCGCGAGACGTTGCCGCTGGCCGAGGGACAGGCCGGTTCCGCCGGCTCCGACCCGGGTGTCCCATCCGTCCGGGAGTTCGTCCAGCACCTCGTCGAACCCTGTTGCAGCACAGACATCTACAAGACCGGGTGAGGTGGCGTCGACGCCGGTGAGCGCGAGATTGTCGGCGAGGGTCCCGGGCAGCAGGACCGGCCGCTGCGGCAGCCAGGCGACCTGCGACCACCAGGCGTCGGTGCCGCGCACTTCGTCGCCGCCGATCAGGACGCGGCCGGACGAGGGTTCGGCGAGACCGAGGATCGCGAGCAGCGCGGTGCTCTTGCCGGCGCCGTTGGCGCCGGTGAGCACGGTGATCGTGCCGGGGCGGCACACCGCGTCGAGGTCGTGCGGGGCGTAGCCGTCGCGACCCGCAACGGACACGCCGTCGAGCACGAGGTCGCGACCGCGGGCGTCGAGTGCGCGTCCTCCCGCGGGCGTGACGGCAGCCGGGGACGCGGTGTCGAGGATCGCGAAAGCCCTTTCCGCCGCGGCCATTCCGTCCTCGGCGGCATGGAACTTGGCGCCGACGGTACGCAGAGGCAGATACGCCTCGGGCGCGAGAATCAACGCGACGATCCCGGCCTCGAGCGGCATCCCGCCGACGACGAGACGCAACCCGATACCGACGGCGACGAGCGCCACCGACAGGGTCGCGAGGAATTCGAGCACCGAACCGGACAGGAACGCGACCCGCAGCGCCGACATGGTGGCGCGGCGGTGGTCGTCCCCGAGTTCGCGGACGCGGCCGGCGGGTCCCTTCTCGCGACCGAGCGCGCGCAGGGTCGGCAGGCCCGCGAGCAGGTCGAGCAACTGTGCGGACAGGGTGGTCATCGTGCGCAGGGTGCGGTCGGCGCGACCCTTGGTGAGCAGGCCGATGAGGATCATGAACACCGGGATGAGCGGCAGGGTCACGGCGACGACGATCGCGGAGGTGAGGTCCTGGGTCGCGATGGCGACGAGCACGATCGGGGTGGACACGACCGCGAGCAGCAGCGCCGGCACGTAGCCGGTGAGGTATTCGGTCAGGCCGCCGAGTCCGCGGGTGAGCACCGTGGCGATCTCGTCGCGGCGCGGATCCAGGTCGCGGGGCGGCGTCGCCGCGGCCGCGGCGAGTACCTCGTGTTCGAGTTCGGCGACGACCCGGCTCGCGGAACGGTGCGCGTAACGGCTGCGCACCCAGGTGGTGACGGCACGCACCGCGATCGCCGCGGCCAGCACGATCAGATCGGTGCGCCAGTCCCCCAGGGCGCGAGCGTCGGTGGTGATGACCCCGGCGAGGACCCGGCCGATCATCAACGCGGACACCACGATTGCCGCGACGTCGATCAGCGCGGCGACGACCGACAGGACGAGATATCCGCGGACGGACGCCGAATAGCGCCACAGTCGCGGATCGATCGGGCGACGACGCCCCCGCGCACCGCCGGATTCCGCGGAATCGGGACGGTGCGCGGGGGTGACGTCGGGGGTGGTCACGACCGGCCCGCTCCGATCGGCAGGCCGATCGACTTCGGGATGTGATGGGTCGAGATGCGCTGGCGGAAGACCCAGTACGTCCAGCCCTGGTAGATCAGGACGACCGGGGTGACGAGGACGGCTGCCCACGTCATGATCTTCAGCGTGTACGGGCTCGACGACGCGTTCTCGATCGTCAGCGACCACGCCTCGTTCAGCGTCGACGGCATGACGTTCGGGAACAGCGAGCCGAAGAGCAGCACGATCGTGCCCGCGATCGCGACGGTCGTGAACACGAACGCCCAGCCTTCCCGCTCGACGCGGGTGAGTGCGACGACGGCGAGCAACGCGGCCGCGGCGATCGCCACGAGGATCCACGTCCAGGTCTTGCCGTAGGCCAGTTGCGTCCACAGCACGAACGCGCCGGCCACGACGACCGTCGGAATCGACAGGCGGTGCGCGAGTTTCACCGCGTCACCGCGGACCTCGTCACCGGTCTTGAGTGCGAGGAACACCGCGCCGTGCAAGGCGAACACGAGTGCCGTGGTGACACCACCGAGCAGCGCGTACGGGTTCAGCAGCGCGAAGAACCCGCCGACGTACTGCTTGTCCTCGTCGATCGCGACGCCGCGGACGATGTTGGCGAACGCCACACCCCACAGGACGGCCGGCACCCAGGATCCGACGATGATGCCGAGGTCCCAGCGGCGACGCCAGGTCGGGTCGTCGATCTTGCCGCGGTACTCGATCGCGCAGACCCGCACGATGAGCGCGAGCAGGATCAGCAGCAGCGGCAGGTAGAACCCGGAGAACAACGTCGCGTACCACTCGGGGAACGCCGCGAAGAGCGCACCCCCGGCGGTGAGCAGCCACACCTCGTTGCCGTCCCACACCGGCCCGATCGTGTTGAGCAGCACGCGCCGCCGGGTGTCGGCGACCTCGTCCCCGCCCCGTCCGAGGACGGGCATGAGCATGCCGACGCCGAAGTCGAAGCCTTCGAGCACGAAGTATCCGGTGAACAGCACCGCGATGAGGACGAACCAGAGCTCTTGAAGTCCCATGATCGTGCTCTCCTAGTACGCGAAGGACAGTTGCTTGGGCCGGCCGTCGTCGGGTTCGTCGTGCTCGCCCGGCGGGTGCGCGTCGTGCGGCAGGGGCCCTTCGATCGTGTAGCGGCGGATCAGCCAGAACCACACCACGCCCAGGGCGGCGTACACGAGGGTGAACGCAGCCAGCGACGTGATGACGGTGGCACCGGCATTGTCGGAGACGCCCTGGTCGACGGTGAGCCGGATCATGTCCACACCGGTCGGGTTGGGGTGCACGACCCAGGGCTGGCGTCCCATCTCGGTGAAGATCCAGCCTGCGCTGTTGGCCAGGAACGGGGTCGGGATCGCGAGGACGCTGAGCCACCCGAACCACTTCTGGTCGGGGACACGGCCGCCGCGCGTGACCCACAGTCCCGCCAGCGCCAGGGCCAGCGAGCCCGCACCGAGCCCGATCATGGCGCGGAACGACCAGTACGTCACGAACAGGTTGGGCCGGTAGTTGCCGGGACCGAACTGATCCTCGTACTGCTCCTGCAGATCCTGCACACCCTGCAGTTCGACGCCGGAGAAGTCGCCCTCGGCGAGGTAGGACAGGACGAACGGAACCTCGATGAGGTGGGTGACGCCGTCGCAGTCGTTGTGCGTGCCGATGGTCAGAACAGAGAAGTTCGGGTCGACCTCGGTGTGGCACAACGATTCCGCGGAGGCCATCTTCATCGGCTGCTGCTCGAACATCAGCTTGGCCTGGACGTCGCCGGTGAGGATCACGGCGACGCCGGAGATCATCATCACGAGCATGCCGAGCCGCGCGGCCGGACGGAAGATGCCCCGCGCGTCGCCCTCGAGCCGGTCCGCCTCGACGGCGTCGTCGGAGTCCTTGGCGCGCCTCATGTTCCGGACCATCCACCAACCGGCGATGCCCGCCACGAAGGTGCCCGCGGTGAGGAAGGCGCCGGCGACGGCGTGCGGGAACGCGGCCAGGGCCGTGTTGTTGGTCAGGAGCGTCCAGATGCTGGTGAGTTCGGCGCGCCCGGTCTCCGGATTGTAGATCGCGCCGACGGGGTGCTGCATGAACGAGTTCGCGGAGATGATGAAGAACGCCGACGCGTTCACGCCGATCGCGACCAGCCAGATCGTCGCGAGGTGAAGCAGTTTCGGCAGCCGGGTCCACCCGAAGATCCACAGGCCGAGGAACGTGGACTCGAGGAAGAACGCGACGAGGCCTTCGAGGGCCAGCGGCGCACCGAAGACGTCACCGACGAACCGGGAGTACTCGCTCCAGTTCATGCCGAACTGGAACTCCTGGACGATGCCGGTGGCGACACCGAGTGCGAAGTTGATGAGGAACAGCTTGCCGAAGAACTTGGTCAGCCGATACCAGTGGTCCTTCTTCGTGACCACCCACATCGTCTGCATGATCGCGATCATCGGCGCGAGGCCGATGGTCAGCGGGACGAGGATGAAGTGATAGACGGTGGTGATGCCGAACTGCCACCGGGACAGGTCCAACACATCCATGGCAACTCCGTGGTGACGCCCAGGAACAATCGCCGAATCCGGGCTGTGGGCAGACACACCCGAATTCAGTGCACAACGTATCGGCCCCGCGACGCGCGCGAGGACGATCCGGTGTTACTACGAACTGTAGTAGCTATTTGCCCCGGATACGGACACGGTGTCCACAAACACAGTCGTCCCGAATGAGGCCCCCGGCTCACCCGGAGCCTGCCGCCCGCGGTCTCTAGTCGATCGTGTCGACCGCCAGATCGACCAGTTCCTCGACCTCGCGGTCCAGAGCCCGCCGCTCGAGAGGATGCCCGTCGAGGGTGTGGACACGCGCCGCGAGCGCCACACTCGACACCAGCCACACCCCGTCGGCGACGATGAGGTCGGCCGGGCGCAGGGTTTCGTACCGGACGGAGAAATCGCGTTGTTCCGCGACCTCGAACAGCGCCTGCTGCGTGGTTCCCGGCAGGATCCCCTGCGCCGGGGGCGGGGTCAGCAACGTCCGGCCGCGGGCGATCACGACGGTCGAACGCGGACCCTCGAGCACGCATCCCTCGCTGCTGACGAAGATCACGTCGTCCACACCCAGGGACTCGGCGTGCCGCAGCGCCGCCATGTTCGTCGCATACGACAGCGTCTTCGCGCCGAGGAGCTGCCACGGTGCCCGCGACGCCAGATCCACCGAGAATCCCCGTTCGAGGGACACCACCGACACGCCGTCGCGCCGCGCCGCCTCGATCCGCTCCGCGACCGGGGTGACCAGCAGGAAGGCGGTCGGACCACCGCCGGTCTCGCGGCCCCGGGTGTACACCAGCCGCAGCGCGCCCTCACGGTCCTTGCCCCACTGTTCGACGGCCAAGTCGATCGCCGGCCGCCAGTCGTCGCGATCCGGTTCGGGCAGGCCCGCCGCCTCGGCGGACGCCGCCAGCCGGGCCAGGTGCCGATCGACGGTCCGTGCCCGCCCCTCCCGCACCAGCAATGTCTCGAAGACGCCGTCCCCCCGCAGCACACCGAAATCATCGGCATGGAGCAGCGGCGCATCCGCGTCCCGCACCTCGCCGTCCAGCGTCACCAGCACCCGATCAGCCATGGCGCCCACCCTATCCATTGGCGGTCCACGACCTTGTTCCCCATAGACTGGTGTCGTGGCCGAGTTTCCGATCGTGACCGAAAGCCCACTGCTCGCGCTCCCCGACGCCGTCGCCGCCCCCGCAGGCACACCCGATGCCGGACTTCCCTGGCACCACGGCGATCCCCTCGGTGAACAGCGCGCCGCGACGCTCGGAGCGGCGGTGATCGACCGGTCGACGCGGTTCGTCATCGCGATCTCCGGCGAGGAACGGCTCTCGTGGCTGCACACGATCTCGAGCCAGCACGTCGCAGCGCTGCCCGACGGCACCTCCGCCGAGAACCTGAGCCTGGACGCCAACGGGCGCATCGAACACCACTTCGTGCAGACCGATCTGGACGGTGTCACGTGGATCGACACCGAACCCGGGCGCGGACCCGATCTGCTGGCGTTCCTCACCAAGATGGTCTTCTGGGCCAAGGCCGAACCCCGCGACGGGAACGAGCTGGCGGTGCTGAGCCTGCTCGGACCGGAGTCCGGCGACCCGCGCATCCTCGCCGCGCTGGGTCTCGAGGCGCTGCCGGCCCGGCCGTACGACGCGGTCGCGCTGCCCGGCGGCGGGTTCGTGCGGCGCATGCCGTGGCCGACCGGCCATTCGTACGACCTGCTGGTGCCCCGGGAGAAGCTCACCGAGGTGTTCGGGGCGCTCACCGCAGCCGGCGCCCGCGCCGCCGGCACGTGGGCGTTCGAGGCGCTGCGCGTCGAGGCCGTGCGCCCGCGCATCGGACTCGACACCGACGAGCGCACCATCCCGCACGAGGCCCGCTGGATCGGCGGGCCCGACCGCTTCGGTGCCGTGCATCTCGACAAGGGGTGCTATCGGGGCCAGGAGACGGTGGCGCGGGTCGAGAATCTCGGCAAGCCGCCTCGGCACCTGGTGCTGCTGCACCTCGACGGTTCCGCCGACGGACGGCCCGAGCCCGGCGATCCGGTGACCGCCGACGGCCGGACCGTGGGCCGTCTGGGCACCGTCGTCGACCACCACGAACTCGGCCCGATCGCGCTCGCATTGATCAAGCGCACCGTTCCCGCCGGAACCGCGTTGGTCGCCGGACCCTGCGCCGCGGCGATCGACGCGGACTCCGTTCCGGACGACACCGGTGTCCAGGCGGGCCGCCTGGCCGTCGAACGGCTGCGCGGCCGGTGACCGCCGCAGACATCCGGCTCGGCCGGGTGGACGCGGTGTGTGTGGTGCACGCGATCCGGGACAGCGGTAGCCGCCGGGTTCCCGTCACGGCCATCGACAAGCGTCCTGTGTCCGATCCGGTGCACGTGGGCCCGCACGGCCTCACCGGCGACCGTCAGTGCGACACCGAGCACCACGGCGGCCGTTACAAGGCCGTGTACGTCTACGGCGAGGACGAGGCGCAGCGCTGGGTGTCCGAACTCGGCCGGGACCTGCCCGCGGGCTGGTTCGGTGAGAACCTGCGGCTGAGCGGCATCCCGACGACCGACGCGGTGATCGGCGAACGGTGGGCGGTCGGCACCGGTGGTCTGGTGCTCGAGGTGACCGAGCCGCGCACCCCCTGCGGAACCTTCGGAAGGTGGGCGGCCGAACCGCGCTGGGTCAAACGCTTCACCGAGCGCGGCGACACCGGCGCCTACCTGAAGGTCGTCGCCGAGGGCCCGGTCGCTGCGGGCGACCCGATCGAGGTGCTGTCCGTTCCCGCACACGGCGTCACCGTCCGGGATATGTTCACCGGACGCGACCCGGATCGGCTCGCGGTGCTGCTCGAACAGCAGCAGGATCTGTCGCCGACCCTCGTCGAGAAGGTCCGCCGGCGGCTCGCCGTACGACAGGTGCAGGGGGCGATGTGAGCGTCGAACTGGTGGAGGTCGTGCGGTCCGGGTTCCGCGAGTGCGTGCACCGCGGGTCCCTGATCGTCCTGGACCCGCGCGGCGAGGTGCTGATCTCGCTGGGCGAGGTGCACACGCCGATCTATCCGCGGTCGTCGAACAAGCCGCTGCAGGCCACGGCACTGCTGCGAAACGGTTTCGTCCCGCGCACCACGGCCGAGCTGGCCATCGCGACCGCGTCGCACGAAGGCGAGTCCGAGCACGTCGAGCTCGTCGAGGACCTGCTCGACGAGTACGGCTTCGACGAGACCGACCTGCAGTGCCCGGCGGACCTGCCGGGCAACGAACTGGCCCGCGCCGAGGTCCTCGCGTCCGGGCGGCCGCCGCGGACGGTGTACATGAACTGCTCCGGCAAGCACGCCGCGATGCTCGCCGCGTGCGCCGCGAGCGACTGGGATCCGCGCACCTACCTCGACCCGGCCCATCCGCTGCAGCAGGCCGTCGTCGACACCGTCCTGGACCTGGCCGGCGACTTCGAGGACGCCGAACTCGGCATCGACGGCTGCGGCCTGCCCATCGTTCCCCTGCCGTTGTTCAACCTCGCGAGCGCGTACTCGCGGCTCGTCACCGCGGCCCCGGACACTCCCGAGCGGGCGGTCGCCGACGCGCTGCGCGCCCACCCGTTCCTGATCTCCGGAACCGGCAAGGACGACGTCCGCCTGATGACCGCGGTGCCGGGCCTGATGTGCAAGGCAGGGGCCGACGGTATCCACGCCGGCGCGCTGCCGGACGGCACCGCGTTCGCGTTCAAGATCGACGACGGTCACGAACGCGCCCGGCTGCCGTTGACCGCGGCGCTGCTGCACCGTCTCGGTGTCGACTTGTCGGAGGAACTCGCGACGCTCGCCTCGCAGCCGGTGCTCGGTGGAGGCAAGCGTGTGGGCACCGTTCGCGCGATTCCGGGGGTGTTCTGACCTCCGATCGCCAGACGAACCCCCGACGAACCGCGCTGTCGCCGCAGGTCGTGCCCAGGTGAGACGCATCGGACACGGCCCTGGAGGGGTGTGTGGAGGCGGAACGAACTTTTCCACGCTAGAGTGGAGCGCAGGAAAATACTCACATCACCGGGGCCGCCAAATTCCCCAGGCCGCCCCGTCAAAGCGCGAGGGGGTTAGCCATGGGCCGCGGCCGGGCTAAGGCAAAGCAGACCAAGGTTGCACGGCAACTCAAGTACAGCTCGCCGTCCACCGACTTCGAGAGCCTCCAGCGAGAGTTGTCTGGTGGTGAACCCATCTCGCACCGGGACGAAGTCTTCGCTGAACAACGCTCCGGTTGGGACGACGACTCGGACGACGACTGGCGTCGCTGACCCAGAGTAATCCCACGCACGGATCGGGGAGCCGGCAACACCGGCTCCCCTTACTGGCGCACGACGCACCCGCGCACGGTGCGTCGTCCGGGTTCCGCACCCGTCGGCGCGGATGCTCCCCGGTACCGGGATCTCAGCCACGCACCTGAGCACAAAGCACTGCGCCCGGGCCATCCAGGTGGCCCGGGCGCAGTGCTGTGCTTGGAAGCCGATCCGGCTAGGGCGTGTCTCCTAATCCTTCTCGGATGCACCTGGCGAAACAATCGTCGTCCTGCAAGGCGGAGGAGAAGCCGATACCGGGGTTGTATCGGCGCCGACGACAACGCAGCAGGGCGGCGATTGGGCGACGGGTGCGCCGAAATGGGGATTGGGAGACATGCCCTAGAACCGCGGGTGGTCGCCGAGCAGCACGGCCCGCACGTCGTCCTGGTCCTGCGCCTTGCGGACGGTACCGAGGGTCCAGCAGTCGATGTGCCGGGCGGTGAGCACGGCCAGCGCGCGGTCGACGTCCTCCGGCGCGACGATCGCGACCATGCCGACGCCCATGTTGAACGTCTTCTCCATCTCGGCGCGCTCGACGCGACCGCGCTGGGCGATCATCCCGAACACCGGCGCCGGGCTCCACGTCGTGCGGTCCAGCTCGGCGACGAGGCCCTTCGGCATGACGCGCGCGAGGTTCGCGGCGAGGCCACCACCGGTGACGTGGCAGAACGTGCGGACCTCGGTCTCGGCGGCGAGCGCCAGGCAGTCCTTGGCGTAGATGCGGGTCGGCTCGAGCAGTTCCTCGCCGAGCGTGCGGCTGAACTCGTCGACGTGCGCCGTCAGGCTCATCTTGCCGATCTCGAGCAGCACCTTGCGGGCGAGCGAGTAGCCGTTCGAATGCAGACCCGAGGAGCCCATGGCGATGACCACGTCGCCCGGACGGACCCGGTCGGGGCCGAGCAGCTTGTCGGCCTCGACGACACCGACACCGGTCGCGGACAGGTCGTAGTCGCCGTCCGCCATCACACCGGGATGCTCGGCCGTCTCGCCACCGAGCAGCGCGCAACCGGCCTGGATGCAGCCCTCGGCGATACCGCCGACGATCTCCGCGACCCGCTCGGGAACGACCCGGCCGACGGCGATGTAGTCCTGGAGGAACAGCGGCTCCGCGCCGCACACGACCAGGTCGTCGACGACCATCGCGACGAGGTCGAGACCGACGGTGTCGTGCTTGTCGAGCGCCTGCGCGACCGCGAGCTTCGTGCCGACCCCGTCGGTGGACGACGCCAGCAGGGGCTCCTTGTAGTCACCCTTGAGCGCGAACAGGCCCGCGAATCCACCGAGGCCGCCGAGCACCTCCGGTCGGGTCGCCTTCTTCGCGAGCGGCGCGAACAGTTCGACGGCTCGGTCGCCTGCCTCGATGTCCACGCCCGCCGCTGCGTAGGAAGCTCCGGGGGTTGTGTCCTCGGTCATGGGTTGTCGGCTCCAGCCTCGAGTTGTGGTGAACAGGTGTGCCGGCACCGTCGTTCGGACGCGCGTGTGCACGCCGAAAGCAGCCGGCCGCGCACCTACGGTACCGGACCGGCCGGGACCGTCGGTGCGCGAGGAGAGAAAAGTCCGGACCTCAGGGACGGCTCAACGCGTCCGCGTTGTCGTTGTCGAGGACCGTAGGGGTGTCCGATTCGACGTCGACGACGCCCTCGAGGACGTCCTTGCCGACGGCGTGCTCCTTCGGCAGCGCGATCGGGTAGCGACCGTCGAAGCAGGCCGCGCACAACCGTGAGGCGGGCTGCTCGGTCGCGCCGATCATGCCGTCGATGGAGATGTAGCCGAGCGAGTCGGCGCCGATCGAGCGGCGCACCATCTCGACCATCTCGTCGAAGTCGTGTTCGGAGACGTGTGCGGCGTCGTCGCGGGTGCCGCTGCCGTTGGCGATCAGCTCCGCCGGGGAGGCGAAGTCGATGCCGTAGAAGCAGGGCCACTTGACCGGCGGGGACGCGATCCGCACGTGGATCTCCAGAGCCCCTGCCTCGCGCAGCATCCGGATCAGGGCGCGCTGGGTGTTGCCGCGCACGATCGAGTCGTCGACGACGACGAGCCGCTTGCCGCGGATCACCTCGCGCAACGGGTTGAGCTTGAGCCGGATACCGAGCTGACGGATCGTCTGGCTGGGCTGGATGAAGGTGCGGCCCACGTAGGCGTTCTTCATCAGGCCCTGCCCGTAGGGCACGCCCGAACCCTGCGCGTAACCGACCGCGGCGGGTGTCCCGGACTCGGGCACCGGGATCACCAGATCCGCGTCGACCGGGTGTTCCTTCGCGAGACGACGGCCGATCTCGACACGCGTCGCGTGCACCGACCGGCCGGCGATCGTGGAGTCGGGACGGGCGAGGTAGACGTACTCGAAGACGCAGCCCTTGGGCTCGGGGTTCGCGAACCGCGACGACCGCACGCCGTCGGCGTCGATCGCGAGCAGCTCACCGGGCTCGATGTCGCGGACGAAGGATGCGCCGACGATGTCGAGGGCCGCGGTCTCGCTCGCGACGACCCAGCCGCGGTCGAGGCGGCCCAGACACAGCGGGCGGATGCCCCACGGGTCGCGCGCCGCGTACAGGGTGTGCTCGTCCATGAAGGTCAGGCAGAACGCGCCGCGCAGCTTCGGGAAGAGCTTCATCGCGGCCTGCTCGAGGGTGCCTTCGGCGACGGTATGGGCGAGGAGCGCACCGACGATGTCGGAGTCCGAGGTCGCGGCACCGGGCCGGGCGGGGTCGATGATGCCCAGTTCACGGGCTCGCTGGGCGAGTTCCGCGGTGTTGACGAGGTTGCCGTTGTGGCCGAGCGCGACACCGGTGCCGGCGGCGGTCGTCCGGAAGATCGGCTGTGCGTTCTCCCAGGTCGTCGAACCGGTCGTCGAGTAGCGGCAGTGGCCGACGGCGATGTGGCCGGGCATCGCGGCGAGCGTCTGCTCGTCGAACACCTGGCTCACCAGGCCGAGATCCTTGAAGACGAGCACCTGCGAGCCGTCCGCGACGGCGATGCCGGCCGCTTCCTGTCCGCGGTGCTGCAGCGCGTAGAGGCCGTAGTACGTGAGCTTCGCCACGTCCTCGCCGGGAGCCCAGACTCCGAAGACGCCGCACTCCTCGCGAGGCTCGTTTTCGGGTTCATCGGAGGCGAGAAGATTGCGAGTGTGGACCGACAGATCGGCACTGGTCACCGGGGTGCTCCCTGGGGCTGGACAAGGGCGGGGCATACCCATTCTACGAGCAGGTTCCGGTAAGCCCTATCCGGGACTCGTCACACGACCCGCATCAGCGGCAGCCAGTGGGCGATCTCCGCGGCCCGGCTCCCGGACGCATCGAGCTTCCCGGACGCGACCGCGTCGTCGTATCCGAGGAGGCCGGTCGCGAGCAGCAGCCAGGTGCGGGGCTCGGTTTCGACGACGTTCGGCGGTGTGCCGCGGGTGTGCCGCAGCCCCTCGATGCACTGCACCGCCACGAACGGCGGTACCCGCACCTCCACGCTGGCTCCCGGCGCCACCTGCTCGAGGGTGCGAGCGCTGAGCCGGACCGCCGCGGCGAGATCCGCCCGCGCCGGCCGGTCGTCGCTTTCGCCGCGCAGCCACGGCGCGACCCGGAGCAGGGCGTCTCTGAGTTCGGCGGGGTCGGCGGGTTTGCGGGGTGCCACGGGTAGGCAGCCTAGGACACGCGCAGGCGGCGCCGGGTCCCCATCAGACGTGCCGCGGCCGCTCCCCCGGTGTTGATCGCCAGGTGCGCGAGGGCGGGCGCGAGGACGCTGCCGCTGCGCCGGCGCAACCAGTCGAAACCGAGCGCGGCCAGGCCGGTCACCGCGACCGTCCCGACGACGCTGTCCCCCGCGATCATCGCCGGCCGCACGTGCCACAACCCGAACGCGGTGGCGTGCACCGCGGGGCTCACCAGCGGTGTCAGGACCCCGCGGAACAGCAGTTCCTCCGCGAGCACGGTCCCCACCGGGATGTGCAACGTGATCCAGGTCCAGAAGTCGTCGCGGCCGGCTCCGGCCGAGTCCGCGATCCGGTCGCGTACCACGGGTACGGTCAGGGCGAGCACGTAGCCACCGAGGACCGCCGCCGCGACCGCACCGCCCCAGCGCAATCCGGACGGGACGCGGGCGGGGTCGAGCCCCAGCTCGGTGCGGTTCATGCCCGACGCGCGGGCGGCGACCACCGCGCACACGCCCACCCCTGCCGACGCCCACGTGCGCCCGTGCGCGCCGAGCGGTGCCGACGGCAGGGTCGCGCTCCACACGACCGCTCCCGCCGCGACAGCCGGTCCCACGAGGCCGAAGCGGGTCACTTCTCCGGCCCCTGGGTGCCGGCGAGCGCCTCGAGCGCGAACCGCACCCGTTCGGTGTCGGTGGAGGTCCAGCCCTCCGGCTGGGTCACCGCGACCCATCCGTCGAGCACCTCGGTGCCGTAGTTGTGGCCGTGTCCGTCGGGTACGCCGGCCGCGTTCGTCAGATCCGCCGAAACCTGCCAGAACGTGACGATCGGGAACCAGCGCATCTGCGGCAGCCGGTCCGGCCCGGGGGGTTCGGACAGCCAGTCGGGCCGTGTGAACAGCAGGTCGGTCGACCACCACACCACCGGGTCGGACGCGTGCTGGATGTACAGCACGCGCGGGTTCAACCACGGGCTGGGCGGGTTGTCGAGGTCTTCCGCGTCGTCGGTGAACCGCACGACCATGCCGTCGGCGTACACCGGCTGCACCTCGGGCGTGCCGGGGTCGCGGCGATCGACGAGCTGATGCCACAGCCGGTTGGCGTTGGGCGGCCCCACCCACAGCACCCCGTCCACGGTCTCGCGGATGTCGGCGAGGGTGTCGAAAGCCCCCTCCCCCGACTGGGTTCCGAGGCTCTCCCCGTAGACGTACAGCTCGGGTCGCCGGTCGGGCGGCTGGGCGAGCCAGCGTTCGTGGACACGGTCGACGAGGATCCGGCCGGCTTCGGCGGCCTTGTCCCGGTCGGCGAGGAACGAGATCCAGCTGGGCAGGAACGAGTACTGCCACGCGACCATCGCGAGATCGCCGTTGTGGACCAATTCCATGGCCTGCGCGGCGGTGGGGTTCACCCAGCCCGTACCGGTCGTCGGGATGATCACCAGCACCTTGCGGTCGAAGGCTCCGGTGCGTTCGAGTTCGTCGATCACCAGGTCCGCGCGTTTCTCGACGGTGTCGGCGGTGCCGAGCCCGACGTACACGCGGATGGGTTCCTTCGCGGGGGTGCCGTTGACGGCTTCGAGTTCGCCGGCGTGGAGTCCGCGGGAGACGAAGTTGCGCCCCTCGAAACCGAGGGTGTCCCACGGGGCCAGCGATTCGGGACTGCCGGACTTCTCCGGGTTCATCGGCTGGACGGCACCGGGCCGGGTCTCGGCGTCCTGGATGCTGAACGCGGAGTTGACGATCGCGTACGTCCCCCGGATCAGGACGCCGTCGATGAGCATGGCCGTCACCAGCACGACCACGAGCACGCCGAGGGTGCGCGCGAGACCGGCCGGAAGGTGACGCCGGATCAGTTGCCACGCAATCCATCTGCCGATGTCGCGCAGACCGCGCCAGAGGGCCACGAGCAGGCCGGAGACCGCGAGCGCCAGCGCCAGGGTGCGCAGGTAGCCGCTGGTCGTCGTGCCCTCCGCGCCCATCAGCGCCGCGAGCTGACGCTGCTGGACCGCCGAGAACACCAACGCCATCAGAGACGCGACGATCGCGGCGACCGGCACCGCGACCTTGATCGCCCGCAGCACGGGGATCGGCGGCGGCCACCAACGCGCCCACGACAACACGAACCGGTAGACGGCCCAGCCCACCGCGCATCCGACGCCGTAGCCGATCGCCGCATTGATACCGCCGATGAGACCCTGGAACAACCAGTCGCGCGGCAGCAGCGACGGCGACAGCGACCAGCAGAAGAACAACGCCGCGAAGGCGATACCGGTGAAATCCAGGCTCAGCCACCCCCACACCCGCGCGGTGAGGGGGTGACGGTCACCGAAATCGGTGACCGCGGCGATGACCCGGCCCTGGCGAGCCTCGATCAACGCCAACCGATCGACCTGGGTACTGGCCATGGCTACCCGAACAAAGCGGGAAGAGTGCCCTCGTAGACCTCTCGCAGCTCGGCCAGGGTCACCGCGAACCGGCCCTGCACCTCCACGGAATCCGAACCCTCGTCGACGACACCGATCCGCACCCACGGCAGGTCGCGCGCCGAGCACATCCCCGTGAAACGGGACTCCTCGGTGCGCGGCACCGCGACCAGCACCCGGCCGGCGGATTCGGAGAACAGCGTGACGAACGGGTCCGCGTCCTCGGGAAGCAGGATCCGGCAACCGGTCTCACCGGCGAGCGCCGCTTCGACGACCGCCTGGGCGAGGCCGCCCTCGGACAGATCGTGGGCCGCCGAGATCAGGCCGTCGCGCGAACCGGCGACGAGGATCTCCGCGATGAGCCGCTCGCGCTCGAGGTCCACCTTCGGGGGCACACCACCGAGGTGGTTGTGCTCGACCTGCGCCCAGATCGATCCGTCGAACTCGTCGCGGGTCTCGCCGAGCAGGATGAGCGTCTCGCCGGGCTCGAGGCCCAGGCCGGTCGGGATACGACGATGCACGTCGTCGATGACGCCGAGCACCGCGACGACCGGGGTCGGGAGGATCGCGGTCGAGCCGGTCTGGTTGTAGAAGCTGACGTTGCCGCCGGTCACCGGGATGCCGAGCTGGGCGCATCCGTCGGCGAGGCCGCGCACCGCCTGCTGGAACTGCCACATCACGGCCGGATCCTCCGGCGAACCGAAGTTGAGGCAGTTGGACACGGCCTTGGGGGTCGCGCCCGTGGTGGCGACGTTGCGGTACGCCTCGGCGAGCGCGAGCTGCGCGCCCGCGTACGGGTCGAGCTGGGTGTAGCGGCCCGACGCGTCGGTCGCCAGGGCGATACCGCGGCCGGTCTCCTCGTCGATGCGGACCACACCGGCGTCGGCGTTCTCCGCCAGCACGGTGTTGCCGCGCACGTAGCGGTCGTACTGCTCGGTGATCCACTTGCGGCTGCACAGCGCCGGCGACGCGAGCATCTTCAGCAGCGTGGCCTTCAGTTCGTCGGCCGTCTCCGGGCGCTTCAGGCCGGCGGTGGTGTCGGCGATCAGCGCGTCCTGCGAGTCCGGACGCTGCACGGGACGCTCGTAGACCGGACCCTCGTGTGCGACGGTGCGCGGCGGCACGTCCACGACGGTCTCGCCGTGCCAGGTGATGACCAGGCGGTCGCCGTCGGTGACCTCACCGATGTCGGTCGCCAGCACGTCCCACTTCTTGCAGACCGCCATGAACGCCTCGACGTTCTCGGGCGCGACGACCGCGCACATGCGTTCCTGCGACTCGGAGGACAGCACCTCGGCGGGGGTCATGCCCTTCGCACGGGTCGGGACCCGGTCGAGGTGGATGCGCATGCCGCCGTCACCGGCGGCGGCGAGCTCGGAGGTCGCGCAGGACAGGCCGGCACCGCCGAGGTCCTGGATGCCGACGACCAGCTTCTCGCGGTACAGGTCGAGGCAGCACTCGATGAGCACCTTCTCGGTGAACGGGTCGCCGACCTGCACGCTCGGCAGCTTCTTCGGGCGGCCGCCGGCACTGTCGTCGAACGTCTCGGACGCGAGGACGGAGACGCCGCCGATGCCGTCGAGGCCGGTGCGGGCACCGAACAGGATGATGCGGTTGCCGGTGCCGGACGCGAACGCCAGGTGCAGGTCCTCGACGCGCATCGCGCCCGCGCACAGCGCGTTGACCAGGGGGTTGCCCTGGTAGGAGGCGTCGAACACGGTCTCGCCGCCGACGTTGGGCAGGCCGAGGGAGTTGCCGTAGCCGCCGACACCGCGCACCACGCCGTCGACGACGCGGCGGGTGTCGGGATGGTCCGCGGCACCGAAACGCAACTGGTCCATGACCGCGATCGGGCGCGCACCCATCGCCATGATGTCGCGGACGATGCCGCCGACACCGGTGGCCGCGCCCTGGTAGGGCTCGATGTACGAGGGGTGGTTGTGCGACTCGACCTTGAAGGTCACCGCCCAGCCGTCGCCGATGTCGACGACACCGGCGTTCTCGCCGATGCCGGCCAGCATCGAGGAACGCATCTCGTCGGTGGTGGTCTCCCCGAAGTAGCGCAGGTGGACCTTCGACGACTTGTAGGAGCAGTGCTCGGACCACATCACGGAGTACATCGCCAGTTCGGCGTCCGTGGGACGGCGGCCCAGGATCTCCTTGATGCGGGCGTACTCGTCGTCCTTCAGACCCAGCTCGGCGTACGGCTGAGCAAGATCGGAAGTCTCGGCGGCGTGGGTGACGGTATCCACCTGCGGTGACACTGGGCGTCGGGTCCCTTCACTCTGGGATCGAAACGGCAGGCCGGGCGCGCACTGCCGCGGCCAGTCTATCGGGGGGGACCGTCATCGGGTGCCACCGGTGCGTCGGCGGACACGCCGCGGGCGTTCGCCCGCGTGAGGGTGAGCGCTTCCAGGTCCACGGTCACGTCACGACCGGCCACGGGCAGCGTCATCGTTCCCGCCTGTTCGCCGTCGAATCGGTACCACCCGTTTTCGAGGGTGAACGCCGCGAGCACGGCCGGTTCGGTGAGATCGACGATCCAGTACTGCGGAATCCCGCTCTCCGCGTATTCGGAGAACTTCGTGACCCGGTCGGTCCGCCCGCTTCCGGCGGTCGTCACCTCGACCACGAGCCGCACATCGGCGGCGGTCGCACGGTCCGGATCGGCCTCGACGAGGGCCCGGTCGACGACGATCACGTCGGGGCAGCGGACCGTCGGCGGCTCGCCGGGGAGCAGCACCTCGACGTCGCCGAGGACGCACAGCTCGTCGGGGAGTTGCTCGGCGAGCGCGTCGACCAGTGCGAACGTGACGTGCTGGTGCAGGTATCCGGGGTGCGGGGTCACGACGAGGACCCCTTCGCAGAGCTCGAGCCGGTAGCGCTCGTACTCGGGCAGGGCCGCCCACTCGTCGACCGTCAGCAGATGGTCGGGGAACGACGGACCGCTCATCATCGATCACCACCGTTCGTCCTCGGCGGGAAGGTGCACTCAGTCTCGCATCGCGGACGGCTCCACGTGGGCCTTAGGCGGGGTCGATCCGGTCGGACGGCACCAATCGGACGCAGCAGAAACCCGGCGCGGGATCCAGGCACGCGCGCAGGGTGCGGTCGCCCAGGCCGTCGAGCAGTGCCGTGAGCAGGTCGAGGTTCATACCGCACACCAGGTCGGTGTGCCCGTCGACCAGCGCATGGAACGGGCAGTTTCCGAGGCGGATGGCGTCCCCGTCGTCGAGCGGTTCGAATCCGTGGTCCGCGAGGACCTCGGTCGTCCGCTCGCCGGCGGCGTCCTCCCCGATCCGCCGGCCCAGTTCGGTCGCGCGCCGCGACAGGATCGCGCGCGGCGATTCGCCGGTGCGGTCGGACTCGTCGACGGCGTCCGCCAGCAACCGGCCCGCCAGTTCGTATCGCCGCGCGGGCAGAGTCACGTCGATCTGTCGCGCGGCCCGGCGATACAGCTTCGCGGGGCGTCCGGCTCCCGGCCCGGCGCGCCCGCTCCGGCGGGCGAACTCGACCTCGAGCAACCCCTCTTCGACGAGCCGGTCGAGATGGAAGGCGGCGGTCGTGCGGGCGATACCCAGGGCGGCGGCGACCTCGTCGCGTCCCACCGGTTCGCGACGGCTCACGACGTAGTCGTAGAGCCGGCTCCGGGCGGGTTCGCCGAGTGCCGCGAGGGCGGCGATCCCCGATTGCTGCGCGCGGTCCATCCCTCGATTGTAAAACCGATTTTCGTTGACTAAATGTCGCCGCCGATTCTAAAATCAGTGCAGATAGTTTTTAGAACTCGGACAGAGGGAGACCCGTCATGTCCACCACCTCATCCCCCACCGCGATCACCGCGCGCGCAGACCTCCACGACCCCGGCTATCAGGCGTTTCTGGCACTGCGCACGGTCTTCACCGTCGCCCCGATCCTGTTCGGGCTCGACAAGTTCACCAACCTGCTGACCGACTGGCCCGGCTACCTGGCCACGTGGATCGACGACATCCTCCCCGGCACCGCGCAGCAGGCCATGTACCTCGTCGGTGTCATCGAGATCGCAGCCGGCATCCTCGTCGCCGTCGCACCCCGGATCGGAGCCTGGGTCGTCGCCGCATGGCTCGCCGGGATCATCGTCAACCTGCTGACCTACTCCGGCTACTACGACATCGCGCTGCGCGATTTCGGTCTGCTCGTCGGAGCCGTGGCACTCGCACGACTCGCGGTCGCGTACCACCGCCGGACGTGAGCCCGATCCGGCCGGACCGGATCGGTCAGGCCGCCGGCGTCAGGAAGGCGGCCAGAGCGTCCGCGTAGGAGCCGACATCGGCGGCGCCCATCAGCTCGCGGGCCGAGTGCATCGCGAGCTGCGGGGCGCCCACGTCGACCGTGGTCAGCCCGGTGCGCGACGCGGTGATCGGCCCGATCGTCGAACCGCACGGCAGGTCGGCGCGGTGCACGTAGCGTTGCAGCGGCACCCCGGCCTGGTCGCAGGCCAGGGCGAACGCCGCGGCGCCGGCCGCATCCGTCGCGTACCGCAGGTTCTGGTTGACCTTGAGCACCGGTCCGCCGTTCACCTCGATCCGGTGCGACGGCTCGTGCCGCTCCGCATAGTTCGGGTGCGTCGCGTGCGCCATGTCCCCGGAGGCGACGATCGACCCGGCCAGGGTGCGCAGGAACTCCTCGCGACCACCGCCGCGCGCGAGCACGATCCGCTCGAGCACCGAGTTCAACAGGTCGGAGAACGCCCCGCGGTCCGACATGCTGCCGACCTCCTCGTGGTCGAACAGCACGAGCATCGGGGACGGGCCCGGGTTCCGGACGACGTGCTCGGCCGCGGCGAGCAGCGCGTGCACGCCCGCGTAGCAGGTGCCCTGGTTGTCCAGGCGCGGTGCGCTGACCAGATCGCCGTCCACCCCGACCAGCGAACTCGGCGCCAGGTCGTGGGTCATGAGTTCCCAGCCGAGCACCGCGTCCGCGGCCACCCCGGCCCGGTCGGCGAGATAGCCGATGAACGACCGCGGTTCGGTACCCACGCCCCACACGGCGTTCACGTGGCGTTGCGGGTCGAGCTGCACGCCCTTGCGGTCTTCCGACAGGTGGATCGCGAGCTGCGGAACCCGCAGGATCGGGTCGTCGACGTGCACGAGCACGTCCGAGGCGGTCGCGCCGTTGCGCACCGTCAGGCGGCCGGAGACACCGAGGTCGCGGTCCAGCCACGAGTTCAGCCACGCCCCGCCGTACGGTTCGAGGCCGACGGTCCGCCAGCCGGCCGACACCAGGTCCGGATGCTGCTTGACCCGAAGGTTGGGGCTGTCGGTGTGCCCGCCGACGATCCGGAACGGCCGGGTCGTGCCGGACGCGTCCGTCGCGCCCTCCCCCTCGGTGGTCCACGCGATGAGCGAGCCACCGCGGATCACGTAGTACCGCCCGGGCTCGGTCGGCCAGGGCTGCGTCTCGGCCAGTTCGTCGAAGTCGGCGTCGGCGAGCATGGCCGCGACGGTCGCGCACACGTGGAACGGTGACGGTGACAGGTCGACGAAATTGCACAGCCCCTGGGCGTCGGCGCGTGTGAGAGAAGACATTCCTGCATCCTCGCACCACCGCGAGGAATCCACACCAGGTGAAGCTGCCGCTTCCGGTGTTGCGTTGTGGCGCCTGGGACCGCCACAACGCAACACCGGCAAATAGTCAGTGACCGGAGGCGACGCAGAAGTGGTTGCCGTCCGGGTCGGTCAGCGTCACCCAGCGGAACGCGCCCATGTCCTCGCGGTGCACCTCGGTCGCACCGGCGGCCACGAGCCGCGCGACCTCGTCGTCGAGGTTCTCGGTGCCGAGGTCGAGGTGGACGCGGTTCTTGCCCGGCGTGGGGTCGGCGACCTTCTGGAAGCCGAGCCGCTGCGGCGAGTCCGGCAGGGCGACGATGTAGAAGAATCCGCCGTTGTCCTGGTCGATGCGCCCGCCCGTCTGCTCGGCCCACCATTCGGCGAGCGGTCCGGGATCCGTGCTGTCGAATGTGATCATGCCGATGCTGAGTGCCATGCAGTGAAGCTAGCGCTTCCCGTGTGCCTTTGTGGCGCCTGGGACCGCCACAAGGAAACACCACAAAGATGCGTATTCCTACTCAGGAAACTGGTGGGTGAAGCGGGCAGAATGATCATCGATACCGCGCCTTGGGGGAGGATTCCGGTATCGATCCGGGACCCGATCGGGGGGTCGGCTCCCGGACACTCGGGACGAGGGGCTTTGCCGCTGATCGGGACAGCGACGGAGCCCCTCGTCCTTGTCTCGGGATCTCTAGTTCTGCCGAGCGTTCTGCCGAGCGGGCGGGTTGACGAACCAGAGGTTCTCCTCGACCAGGTGCTCGCTCTTCCAGCCGTCGGCGGTGCGCACGACGCGATGGTGGTAGTTGCCGCCGCAGAACGACAGCGCGTCCATTCCGGGCAGTTGCATGGGGTTGTAGAACATCGCGGTCACGTCGGCCCGGTCGCCGTCGAGGCTGATCTGGATGTTGCTGATGAAGTGCTGCGTCATGGGCACCGCGTCGAGCGCGCGGGACAGGATCGCGACGACCTCGTCGCGCGACCCCGGCGGATACCCGACGGAGCTGTAGTCGAGGTGCGCGTCGTCGGTGAAGACCGAGGCGAGCGCCTCCCAGTCCTTCGTGTCGACGGACCGCGCGTAGCGGTAGAGCAGCTCTTTGATCTCGAGCTTGTCGTGAACGGCCTGCACATCCATCAGGCGAGAATAAGACATTCGATACAGGAGAGGAACATTTCCGCGGAGACATTTCGGCCCCGGAACGAGCGATGGGTGCCTCCCTGTCGTCGAGCAACAGGGAGGCACCCATCACCGTGGCGCCGGGGTCGGTCAGGCGGAGACGACCGCGTCCAGAACGCTGTAGAACATGCCGAGGCCGTCGTCGCTGGGGCCGGTGAGCGGCTCGGTGGCGTGCTCGGGGTGCGGCATCAGGCCGACGACGCGGCCGTTCGCCGACGCGATGCCGGCGATTCCGCGCTGCGAGCCGTTGGGGTTGTCGCCGGCGTACCGGAACACGACGCGACCCTCGCCCTCGAGTTCGTCGAGCACTTCCTGCGACGCCTGGTAGCGGCCTTCCCCGGACTTGAGGGGAACGAGGATCTCGGCCCC
>Ga0180218_1000099_pt1 | contig 142227 bp, 146 predicted proteins | sample eDN3rd37CKraftBY_FD_151334 | JGI IMG/M metagenome (GOLD analysis project Ga0180218, IMG submission 151334) | Enriched backyard soil microbial communities from Emeryville, California, USA - eDNA 3rd pass 37_C Kraft BY (version 2) (version 2) | ecosystem: Environmental > Terrestrial > Soil >... | reverse complement strand
TCCATGGCTACCTCGGCGACGTCCCGCCCGTCGAGTTCGAGAACGCGTTCTATGCTGTCCAAGCCGACCGCGAACTGCTGGTCGGAATCAAATAGCGCGAGTCTCCATCAGACCCAGGGCGCTTCAGACCGGTGGTTCGCCACCTTCAGAGAGCCGACCGGCGTCTCCATCGGTCTGTGGACGGCGAACCCGCCGACCCCGGCTGCCGGGGAGCTTTGAACCGCGCGGCCCCGAACGGTGTGTCCGTGGCAGCGGTTACGGTTCGAGAATGGTCGCCGTCTCCGCCAAACCCGTGCTCCACGTCGACACCGTCGAGGAATGGGAGCGCTGGCTGGAGTCGGATCCCGATCCCGATGGGGTGAGGCTCCGCATCCGCAAGACCGCGTCGAAGGAGCCGGGCATCACCTACGCCGAAGCGCTGGATGCCGCGCTGTGCTTCGGCTGGATCGACGGACAGAAGCAGGCGCTGGATGCCGATTACTTCCTGCAGGTGTTCACTCCACGCCGGCCGCGCGGGGTGTGGTCGAAGGTCAACATCCAGCACGCCACGCGCCTGATCGAGGAGGGCCGGATGCGTCCCGCCGGTCAGCGCGAGATCGACCGTGCCAAGGCGGACGGACGCTGGGATGCCGCATATCGTCAGCGCGACGGCGAGATCCCGCCCGAGCTCCAGGCGGCGCTCGACGCCGACCCGGCCGTCGCCGCCGCGTTCGCCGCGCAATCCGCGCAGAACAGGTTCGCGATGGCGTTCCGCGTGAGCAGCCTCAAGCGGCCGGAGAACCGCGCGGCCCGGGTCGCCCAGTACGTCGAGATGCTCCGACGGGGCGAGACGATCCACTGAGCCGACGGGTGTGGAGGACCATAGGATCAGCGCGTGAGCAACGGCGACGAGATTCTCCTGTGCTGCCTGCTGTGGGCCCGCGAAGGCGAGGCCGCCGGGCTCACCGCGTATGAGGACCGCGTCCTCGTGCTCGTTCCCCGTCACGGTGGCGAGGTGATCCAGCGCGCTGTGGGCGACGGCGCGGAGGGCAGGCCCCACGAGGTTCATCTCTACCGATTCCCGGATGCCGCGGCACTCGACGCCTACGTGACCGACGCCGACCGTGTGGCCCTCGCGAGCGAACGTGATCGGGTGGTCGCGCGCACCGAGCTCTTCCCTGTGGAGTTGCGCTGAGAGGCGAAGTCGAATGGCAGTGCTGGAAGATGTCCTCGACCTGGGATCGGAGCTGGAGCGGTCCTACCCGGTCTCTGTGCGGAATCGTTTGAAGTTCCGGGTCGGACAGCTCGTCTACGTCGCGTTCTCTGCCGACAACCTGCAGATGGGTTTCGCGTTCCCGCGAGAGGAACGGGCCGCCCTCGTCGGAGGAAACCCGAAGAAGTTCCGGATGCCGGCGCCGTCAGACCTTCGCTTCAACTGGGTCGAGTCCGACCTCGCGGCGCTGGATCCGGGTGAGGCGCGCGAGTTCGTCGTCGACGCGTGGCGGATGGTCGTGCCGCTCAAACTCTCCCGGGCCTATGACCTGGCGCATCCGGAGGGGCCCGGACCCGGGCCGAATGCTGAATGTTGACACCGCTCGACAGCGAAGGGCCCCGTGAGGGCGGGCAACCTGCCCACTCTCACGGGACCTCCTTTCGACCGGACTCTCGGCTGACGCGTCAGTCCTGGAACAGGCGCGGCAGGAAGTCGATCAGCGACTTCTGCCACACGTCCCAGCTGTGCGGGCCGGGGATGATCGGCGCGAACTCGTGCACCACACCGCGGCTCGTCAGGCTGCTGATGAGGGTCAGCGTCGCTCCATAGGTGAAGTCCTGGACGTCACCGGAGTAGATGCGCAGCAGCTTGGTCCCGGAGTTGATCGCCTCGACATCCGCGTTGGCCGGAACGTTGCCGAACGCCGACATGGCGCCGACGTAGGCGAACTCGCCCGGGAACGCCCACAGGGTGCTGAGGGCGTGTCCGGAACCCAGCGACAGCCCGGCCAGAGCGCGGTTCTCGCCGTCGCTGCTGACGTTGTACTGCGCCTCGGCGGCCACCGTGATGGCTTGCATGATCTCGTTGGGGAAGTTCACGCCGTTGCCGTTGGCCATCACGACCACCATCGGCTCGATGTTGCCCCGGAGGTAGTGGTTGTCCAGGATCTGGGCGGCGAAGCCGACCTCGATCCAGTCCGTCCACGTCTGTCCGCCACCGTGCTGGAGGTAGAACACCGGGTAGGGCTCTTCCCGCTGGGGGTCGTAGTCCGGCGGCGTCCACACGTACGCGGAGCGCTCGGGGTTGCCGGCGGCCGTGCTCGTGTAGCTCATGATCTCGACGGTGCCGCGCGACTCGGGTTCGAGCGGGGTCGTGTACTCGCCGCGGAGCGTGTCGTCGCCGGGAATCTGGAACGTGCTCCAGTTCGGCTCGGAGAAGACCGTCGTCGGGTTGGTCTCGTCCTTGTGGTCGACGCCCTCGACGATGAACTTGTAGTAGTACGAGCCCGACTCGACAGGCATCGTCAGACGCCAGCGGCCGTCGTCCTGCTTGGTCATCGGCGTGCGCGGCCAACTGCCGCCCGGGCCGAAGTTGCCCCACACCGTGACGTTGTTCGCGTCGGCGAACTCCGTGCCGGTCTCGAACGTGACGACTCCGTTCTCGTCGATCCACGGGGTCGGGGTGGTCCCGGCGGCCGGCAGCGAGTGCGGCTCGAGCGGGAGATGGCCCTCGCTCGGCCCCGTGTCACCCGGGGCGCCGAACGCGCGCAGTGCGAAGTCGTGCAGGCCCTTCTGCCACGTGTCCCACGTGCCGCCCGTCTCGGGGTCGGAGCCGTCCGACTGGAACTCGACACCCGCGCGCTCGAGCTTGTCCGCGAGCGCGACAGTGTCGTTGTAGCGGGGGTCGGTGACGTTGCCGACGTACAGGCGGATGAGGTCGGTCGCGTCGTTGATCTGCCGCGCCTTGCCCTTGCCGACGTTGCGCTCGAGGTAACCCGAGAACGAGCCGACCTTCGAGAACTCGCCCGTGGCGCTGACGAGAAGGCTGAGCGCCTGCTCCGCACCACGCCCGATCCCGGCGATCGCGCGATCGTCGGGATCGCCGGAGATGTTGAAGGACGACTCCGCGGCGGGGAGGAGCTTCTTGACGACCTCGCCGCGGATCTCATCCGTCTCGCCGTCCCCCATGACGACGACGGCCGGCTCGATGTCCCCATTGACCGTCAGGTTGTCGAGGATCTGCTTCACCCGCCCGAGCTCGACCCATTCGCGATAGCTCTGGCCCTCGTCCTGCAGGAGATACAGCACCGGGTACGGCTCCGAGCGGTTCTGGTCATACCCGGGAGGGGTCCACACCAGGGCCGAGCGTTCGGCGCCTGCGGTGCCCTTGTAGGCGAGCTCCTCGAGGTTGCCGCCGTTCGGCACATCCGCGAGCCACTCAGCGCCCGGGCCGTCGACGAACAGCGTGTTCCACGTCGGCTTCGAGGTCACCTCCTGCGGACTGGCGGGGTTCCGGAACGGGATGGCGTCCTCGCCCCACGATGGCCGTGCCGAGTACTGGTAGTAGTACAAGCCGGGCTCGAGCGGGCCGATGGTCGAGGTCCAATTGGCTCCGTTCTGCCCCATGTTCAGGGTCGTCCAGGTCTTGCCCGGAGCGAAGTTGCCCTCGACCGCGACGACCGCGCCCGTGATGCCGGTCGCCGGCTCGATCGCCGAGTTGGGGACCGTGAACTGGTAGACGTCCGAGACGACGTTGTCGATCTCGGCCACCCAGGTGTCCTCGGCGGCTGCGGCCGGCTGCGCCGCGAGGAGCGTGGACGCGCCCAACGCGGCTGCAGCGGTCATCGCCACCACTGCACGACGGGAGTGCCTTTCGGTGCCCCGCCTTCGATCTGTCAGAATCACCTTCGATTTCCTCTCGTGTAACCTCGCGCCCGCGTCATGCGGAAGCGCGCGCTCGCCCGAGGGGCGAACCAGGGGGCGGAAGGTCGACGAAGCTCCGCATGTGGCGGTTTACAACGTCGTAAATTCCCACATCACCCATAGTGGCCGCTTTGACCATCGAAGGTCATGAGAAAATTCCAACGTTGTACATGAGTGCGGATGCCGCGGCGCGAACCAGGACGCACCGGGGGCGATCCCTCCCGCGGGCGAGCAGTCAACGCTCGCCGACGACCGGGTTCCGCAGAAGGCGACATGATGGAGGCATGTCTTCTACCGCCCCACGCCGCAGCAACCCGACCGCCTGGGCAGCTTTCTGGTTCGGTCTGGCCGGGCTCGTGCTCATGCCGATCCCGCTGTTCATCGGGCTGATCCTGGGTGGCGGCCTCTCGATCGTCGCGGCCGTCCTCACCGTGATCGCACTCCTCAAAGGACTCGCGCGCGAAGGCAAGGGCATCGCGCCCGTCGTGTTCGCCGCGATCTTCGTCCTGCTCACGTGGGCCGGAATCTCGGCGGGCGGCGGCATCGTCTGGTAGCCGCATCGCGGCGCCTACGGTCCAACGCGGATCACCGTTCGGTCGAGGGGCAGCTGATTGCGCCGGATGCTTGGCTCCACTCGCTCGAACGGCAGCAGCCCATCCGACTCGAGCCCGAGGTTGTCATCCCATAGCCGTTCGGTGATCGTCCCCAGCAGCTCGAACTCGTCGAACTCGTACGGGATGCCGTCTGACGGGAAGAACGTCGGCGTGCTCTGCAGGTGGAAATGCAGGTGGGGCGTGGTCGAGTTGCCGCTGCTCCCGATCAGTCCGAGCTCCTGACCGCGTTCGACCCGATCGCCGACCGCGACCCGCACCGATCCGGGATCCATATGGCCGTAGAGCGCGTAGAGACCCTCTTCGATCTCGATCACGACGTGATTTCCGACCGTCTCCTGGATCGGAGGAATGGGCGGGGGCTCCGGCATCGACGTGGAGTTGGGCACGCCGTCCATCGCCTTGACCACGGTGCCGGCCGTGGCCGCGATGATCGGCTGACGGTATGTGAAGTAGCTCGTGATGTCGCTCGGGTCGCCCTCCCACGTCCGTCCGTCTTCGTCGAGCAGGTAGAAGTCGATCGCGAACCGTTGCGGCACCAGGCCCTGGCCATTGACTGGGGCGAACCCGCGCCGGTGGTGGGTGTCGTCGAAGCAGCATCCCTCGCTCATGTACCAGATGCCGTCGGTGACGGGCACGCCGACCGTGGGCGCGGGTCGGTCGTCGACGGGGGAGGTTCCGACGGCTGCCTCGAACGAGACGGGGCCGTTCCGGCCGTCGATGCTGCCGATGAGCCGGTGCTCGATCTCAGCCGGGATCTCATCGCCTTCGAGCTGGACGTCCATCCACGCGATCCAGGTCTCGGACGGTCGAAGCAGCACGCTTCCGGTTCCCGGAACCCCGCCGGCGGACTCTCCGAGCCTGGTCACCGTGCGAGGCAGCTCTTCCGTGCCGACCGTGCGCAGACTCGCCTGGGTGCGAGAGTCGACGACCTCGATCCCTTCCAGCTCGAACGGCGCGGAGGTGGCGTTCGTCAAGAGGAACTCGTACGCCAGGTGGAGTCTCTCGTCCGTGCCCATCACGGGTCTCGGAGTGGTGAGCATCGAGGCGATGACCGGTGTGAAGGTCGTGTCCGGGTCGAGGCCTTCGCTCGACGATGCCGGCGGTGCCGATGTCGCCGTCGGGGCGGGATTCGCGGCGGGACCCACCGTGCACCCGACGAGGGTTGCGACGGCGGCCAGAATGAGGCTCAGCCGCGCGTTGACACGTGTGGGCGTCCGGTTGTCGACCATGATTCCTCGCGAATGATCCGTCCCCAGTGCGCGGATGCGTGGGTCGCACGCTCAGTCGCAGGGTACTCCCATTGCAGAATCGGAGGTCAGGTGCGCTTCGTCGAAGACGAGACCGACTCGCAGTCTCGTCTAGGCGCCCGGCTCCTCGCGCGACGCGCGATAGCGCTCGGGCTCCTTGCCGCGCGCGAATCGCCTGCCCGAGACCTGGGTTGCGGTGATCCGCACCCACCGGTACTTGAGGGTCGGGATCCACGACTCGAGCGCGAGCGCCTCGGCGGCGTCGATCTCGCTCTGAAGCGTCAGGCGGTGGGCGACGCCCTTGAGGACGACGCTCGCGGCGTGCGTGTCGTCGTACTCGTCGACCTCGAACGCGACGCGCGGGCTCTCGGAGAGCCGCTCCAGCTTCGTGCCCGGGGCGGTGCGGAAGAGCACGTGCGGACCGTCCGTGACGTAGTTCACGGGGAAGATCTCGGGGTCTCCGTCGGCGACCACCGCAAGGCGACCCAGCTCGCACCGGTCGAGCAGGTTCCAGCACTGCTCCTCGGTCAGGATCTCGACGACCTCATCGATCCGCGACGATGCGGGGTTCGTGAACATCTCTGCCTCCTCGCACACCACGATGCGCCGCAGCCTCGAGCGCCACGGGGTCGAAGGTCCCGTGGCGGCGGGATCAGCCGTTCACGAGGACTGCGCGTGAGCGCAGCCGCCCCTGCGCGAGCAGCGTGAGGGCCTCTTCGGCGCGCGACATCTCGAACCGGTCGACCACCGTGCGCACCTTCCCCTCGGACGCCAGGCGGAGCACTTCCTCCATGTCGCGGCGCGACCCGAGGATGGACGCCTTGATGACCTGCTCCTTGTTGAAGGGGAACCCCTCGACCGAGACAGGCACGCCGCTGACGAGAGTGCCTCCCCACTTGAGGGCACGCAGCGCCTGCGCGGTCACGGCATCCGACGGGGCGAAGGTGACGGCGGCATCGAGCGAGTCTTCGAGCGCCTCCCCGGGATCGACGGCGGATGCATCGACCGTCTCGTGCGCGCCGAGCTCGTGTGCGACGGCGAGATGGTCCGCGCCGCGTGCGACGGCGACGACCTCCGCACCGGTCAGCAGCGCGAACTGCAGCGCGAGGTGGCCGACGCCGCCCAGGCCGAACACGCCGACACGCTGGCCGGGACCGACGTCGAGCTTCTTCACGGCCCCGTACCCCGTGATGCCGGGGCAGAAGAGCGGTGCGGCATCCGCCAGGTCGAGGTTCTCCGGCACGCGATACGTGTGCGCGGCCGTCGCGAGCATGAACTCGCCGTAGCCGCCGTCGACGTGCTCGCCGGTGATGAGGCGCCGGTGGCACAGGTGCTCGCGGTCGCTCGTGCAGAACTCGCACTCCTCGCACGTCCACCACAGCGGCTGGACGCCGACCGGGTCGCCGACGGAGAAGCCGGTCACGCCGTCGCCGAGCGCGGCGATGCGTCCGGTCACCTCGTGACCCGGGACGATGGGGCTGATCGCAGGTACGCCGGCAGCCACCCAGTCACCCTCGATCATGTGCAGGTTGGACCGGCAGACGCCGCAGCCGACGACCTCGATGAGAACCTGCCCTGGTCCGGGGGCGGGCGTGGCGGTCTCCCGCCAGCGAAGCGGATGCTGCGTCAGCGGTGCCGGCGTGTCGAGTTCGTTCGCGTACATGTCTCTTTCCTCATGGTCGGTCGTCGGCCGGTCGCGGCCGGGGGAGTGCAGCGCTTCAGGCGTCCAGAGGCCGGGCGACCGAGGCATCCGCCAGTGCCTGCTGCACGACTCCGTCTCGGATGAGCCACTCGCCGTCGACAGCGAGCGAGCCGCTCCCGGCAGTCGGGCGGAGGTCTTTGACGATGTCCCAGTGCAGGGCGGACTCGTTCACGCCACCGCACTGCGGGTAGGCCCGCCCGAGTGCGATGTGGACGGTGCCGAGGATCTTCTCGTCGATGAGCAGGTCGCCCGTCGGGGTCGCCAGAGCGGCGTTCGTGCCGATTCCGAGCTCCCCGACGCGCCGCGCTCCGGCGTCGGTGTCGAGCAGCCGGGTGACAAGCTCGAGCCCCTCGGATGCGGTCTCGCGTACGACCTGGCCGTTCTCGAAGGTGAGTTCCAGATCGCGCACCCGCACACCCGCGAAATAGAAGACGCCCGGGAATCGGATCGTGCCGCTCACGCCGTGCTCGACGGGCGCGGTCGCGATCTCACCGTCGGGCCAGTTCGCCTCGCCAGAGAAGGCGACCCAGCGCCGGCCGGCGACGGGGAGCTCGAGACGGCCCCATTCGTCCTCGATCACGACCGTGCGCGTGCGCGCGAGCCGATCGCACAGGGCGCCCATGCGCTCAGCCGCCTCCGACCAGTCCGCGTCGAACGAGGCGGCCCATTCGGCGAGCAGGCGTCCATAGTCGAGCCCGGTCTCGGCCGCCCACGTCGGCGTGGGAACCCGGACGAGCGCCCACCGGGTGTTCTGCCAGCGGAGCGTCGAGACGATTCCGCGACCGTGCCGGTGTGCGGCGATGCGCGCGGGGTCGGCGTCCACGACGGGCGACGTCATGGCGCGGAAGGAGACATGCACGTCCGACCACTCCATCGCCGCGACCTCGAGCGGCGGCGCCTGCTCGAGCACCGAGGAGTCCGCCCAGCGCAGGGCGCTCTCGTCGAACCGCTCATCGGTCGAGACGACCTGCGGAACCGCGCCGCGTCGCCAGCACTCGTCGACGAATCCGGCCACGGCATCCATCGCGGAGCTGTCGGTGACGAACACCGACACCTTGTCGCCCCGGGTGACGCCGACACCGTCGGCGACGAGAGCCGCGATGCGGCTCCACTCGATCGTGCTGCTGGTCATCGTGCCCGTCCGTGCTGAAGGGGAGCCAAAGCGCGGTAGAGCGCCATGTAGTCGTCGTGGTCGGCGGTGAGGGCGGCCTGCGTCGCGGAGTCCGGTCGCACCGGGTTCCGTTCGCGCACCCATGCGCGCGCATCCGTCGGCGCGCCGACCGCTCCGACGCCGAGTGCCGCGAGGAACGCGTCTCCGAAGGACGCTCCGGGGGTGTCCGCGACGACCTGCGTGAGACCCGTCACGGTCGACACGGTGCCGATGATGTACGGATTCTTCGTCGCCCCGCCGATCGCGACCACGCGGTCGATCGGGGCGTCGGCCGAGCGGAAGGAGAGGATCGCGGCCGCGATCGAGTGGCCGACACCCTCCAGCACCGCTCGGGCGACATCGGAGCGGGTGTGTTCGAGCCCGAGACCCATGAGCACGCCGCGGCTCGCCGGGTCCTGGAACGGAGTGCGCTCGCCTGCGAAGTGGGGCAGCGCGAGCAGTCCGCGCGCGCCGGGCTCGGATTCGGAAGCCAGCGCGATCAGAGTCGAGAACGTGTCCTCGTCGCGATCCGCCGTGATGTCGAGCAGATCCGCGATCCACCGCGTCGCGGTTCCGGCGGTCGAGGTTCCCGCTGCGAGCACGTAGGTGTCCTCGAACACGAACGGGGCCGACCAGAGGTCGTCGCCCACGCGCAGCCGGTCGCCGACGCGGATGAAGTAGCCGCTCGACCCGTACATCGCCATGAGCTCGCCCTCGCCCACGACGCCGGAGCCCACGGCCTCGGCCGGGGAGTCTGTCGTGCCGAGCACCACGGGAGTGCCCTCACGGATGCCCGTGGCCGCCGCCGCCTCGGCGGTCACGGTGCCGGCGATGTCGGCGCTCCATGCGACGCGGGGGAGGCGCGTCTCGTCGATGAAGTCCTCGCAGCCGCTCGTGTCCCATGCGCCGCGTGCGATGTCGTACAGCGGATGGAAGTAGCCGGCCGTCGCGTGATCGATCGTGACCTCGCCGGTCAGCATCGCGACGAGCCACGACTGGCTCGTCATGAACCAGCGCGCTCGGCTCCAGACATCCGGCTCCTCGTCTTTCAGCCACGCGATCTTCGGCCCGGCCGACTGACTCGTGAGCGAGTTGCCCGCCCTCCGGACGATCTCGTCGGCGCCCAGCCGAGCGGTGAGGCTCTCGATCTGCGCGGTCGCACGCGTGTCGATCCCGTACAGGATCGCGGGGCGCAGCGGTCGGAGCTCGGCGTCGGTCGCCACCACGCAAGGGCCGATCGCGCTCACGCCCACCCCGGCGATCTGCGCCGCGGCGGGGTGGGCCGTGAGCTCACGGGCGATGGCGGTGACGTCCGCCCACCACACAGCTTCAGGATCCTGCTCGACATGGCCGGGCTCGGGCGTGGAGATGCCGTGGCGCCGCCGGGCTTCGGCGATCACCGTCCCGGTGCTGTCAACCAGCACGCCCTTGCTCTCGAACGTGCCGATGTCGATCCCGAGGAACATCCTCAGCGCACGCTCCTTGCGACGCTCATGAGGTCTTCGACACGCGCCTTGTCCACGTCGTTCTCGAACTTGCCGTCCTTCTTGAAGAAGGTGCCCACGATGCCCGCGTCGGCGAACTTCATGCTCTCCGCGAGCGTGTCGGGCCGAACGCCGGTGTTGACGAACACGGGCGTGCAGCCTGCGTGCTCCTTCACGATCTTCAGGGTGGACGTGTCGGTCGGGGCGCCGGCGGTGAGCCCCGAGACGCAGAGGCCGTCGGGCACGCAGTTGAAGACGGTCGAACGGGTCAGCTGCGCGAGGTCGCGCTCCGCCACGTACGCGGCGGCCTCCGGGACGATGTTGAACAGCAGCCGCACGTCGCCGCCCGACACCGCCTGACGGTGCCGCGCGGTCTTGCCGACGTTCGTGTTCCACAGGCCGAAGTCGCTCGCATAGACGCCCGTGAAGATCTCGCGCACGAACGCGGCTCCCGTCGCGACGGCGAGGTCGATCGAGCGCACGGCGTCCCACAGGACGTTCACGCCGAAGGGAACGGAGAGCTCGCTGCGGATCTCGCCGATGACGCGCGCCATGCTGATGGCGGTGATCGGCTCGGTCTCGGTCAGGTAGGGCAGGCTGAACTCGTTCGAGATCAGGATGCCGTCGACGCCGCCCTCCTGGAGGGCCGTGATCTCGTGCCGCGCGTGGGCGATGATGGCGTCCATGCCGCTGTTCTTGTCGTACGCGGGGTCGCCCGGGAGAGCGGGCAGGTGGCACATGCCGATGATCGGCTTGGTCACGGGGAAGACGTCGTCGAGCCAGGTACTCACAGAGGGTTACCGCCTTAGGTGTTGCTTGGTTGGGGATGGGGTCTGGGATGAGGCGTGTCAGCCCGATCGGCGCGCGGTGCGCCAGGCCTCGGTGAAGCGGAGCAGCGCTGTGGCGCCCGGGTCGGCGATGCCGATGCTGCGCTCCTGCAGCCACGAGGCACGGCCGCGGCGGGACTGCAGGTTCTTGGTGCGCTCGACCGCATCCGCGGCGGCGGTCACGGCCGCGTCGACGGCGGTGTCGGCATCCGTCTGATCGACGAGAGCCTCGGCGACCGCCACGAGCCCGTCGTAGATCGTCTTGTCGCCCAGCTGGGTCTTGCCGCGCTGCGCGATGCTGTCTGCGGCGGCCGCCGCGAACGCCTGCGCGTCGGCGATCGCGATCTCGGTCTTGTCGGCCCACACGCGAGATCCCGCGAGGAGCGCGCCCGCGACGAGCGCGGCCATGGTGGACGGGTTGGCGTTCGCGAAGGCCTTGGCGGTCGCCTTCGCGATCTCGGCGGGCGTCGCGTCGGCCGGAAGCTGCTCGAGCGCGCCGATGACGGCAGTCGAGCCGGCCGAGACCGTGATGCCGAGGTCGCCGTCTCCGAGCTGCTGATCCAGGTCGCGCAGCTCGTCGGCGGACTCGATCAGGAGCGCGAGGCTCCGGCGGATGTGCTCGTTGAGGTCGGTCGCATCCATGTCAGGCCTCCTCGAAGAACGGGGACTTCGCCGGTGCGTTCAGCAGCTCCAGCCGCTGGTCGTTCAGCTCCAGCAGCGAGATCGACGCGCCGGCCATCTCGAGACTCGTCGCGTACTCGCCGACGTAGCTCTTGGCGATCTCGATGCCGAGCCCGCTGAGGATCTGGTGCGTCTTGCGGTACAGCACGTACAGCTCCTCGAGAGGAGTCGCGCCCATGCCGTTCACGAGCACCGCGACGCGGGCGCCGGAGGTGAGCTCCAGATCGTCGACGAGGGCCTGCACGATGTGCTCGGCGATCTCGTCGGCGGTTTCGAGGGGGCCGCGGCGGATGCCGGGCTCGCCGTGGATCCCGATGCCGATCTCCATCTCGCCGTCGGGCAGCTCGAAGCTCGGCTGACCCGTCGTGGGAAGGATGGTGGGCGCGAGACCGATGCCCATCGTCGCGGTGTGCTCGACGACGTCCTCGGCGACGGCCGCGACCTCGTCGAGGGTGTCGCCGCGCTCGGCCGCCGCTCCGGCGGCCTTGTACGCGAAGAAGATGCCCGCGACGCCGCGGCGGTCCTGCTTGCGCTCCTTCGGCTGGCTCGCGACGTCGTCGCGGCCGAGCACCGTGCGCGTCGGGATGTCGTCGAGCTCGGCGAGGTCGACGGACAGGTCGAAGTTGAAGACGTCTCCGCCGTAGTTGCCGTACAGGTACAGCACGCCCGCGCCGCCGTCCACGGCCTTCGTCGCCTCGAAGATCTGCTGCGAGCTGGGCGAGCTGAACACGTTGCCGATTGCGACGCCCGAGCAAAGGCCCTTGCCCACGTACCCCTTGAAGAGGGGGAGGTGGCCGGAGCCGCCGCCGGTGACGATGCCGACCTTGCCCTGCTGGGGTGCGTCGGCGCGCACCAGCACCCGCAGATCATCGCCCGGCGTCTTCACCAGGTCGGGGTGCGCCAGCAGGATGCCCTCGACGAACTCGTCGACGAACGCCTCGGGGGCGTTGATGATCTTCCTCATTCTCCTGTGTCCTTTCTGCGACGCTCGGTGGCGATGGCGACGGTCTCGCTCGACGCCGGCGGGGCAGGCAGCGGTGATCGCCTGCGTCGCCTGAAGTTGATCTGGTCGAACACCATGACGGCGATGAGCAGGACGCCCTGCGCGATGGCGTACTCGTACGCGGACAGGCGCATCGCGGTGAACCCGCTGGAGACGACCTGCAGCGTGAGCGTCGCGAGGACGACGCCGAGGACGGTCGCGAAGCCGCCGTTCGGGTTCGTGCCGCCCAGCACCGCGATCACGATCGCGAGCAGGACATAGCTCGACCCGTAGTCGGCACTCGCCGAGGGGTTGCGGGCGAGGAACACCAGGCCCGCGAGCGCGCCGAGCAGGCCGCTCACCGTGTACGTGAGCATCAGCGTCGACCGTGCGCTGATGCCGGAGTAGCGTGCCGCGGCCGGGTTGGCGCCCTGCAGCTGCACCTTGCGGCCGATCGGGGTGCGATCGATGACGAGGGCCAGGACGATCGCGGCGACGATCAGCACGAGGAAGAGCACCGGGATGCCGATGAGCGTCGTCTTGCCGATGGTGGTGAGCACCGTCGGAGCCCCCGAGATCGTCACTCCGCCCGTCCACACGAGCGCCAGCCCGTTGAAGAGCTGCATAGTGCCGAGCGTGGTGAGGATCGGCGTGACGCCGACGACGCTGACGAGCACGCCGTTGACCGCGCCGAGCAGCGCACCCATGGCGATCCCCGCGAGGATGATCAGCCCGGACATCGCCTCGGCGGTCTCGGGCCCGGAGGTGGCGGCCACCAGCGTGTACAGCGACGACACCGTGATCGCCGCCATGTTCGCGATCGCCACGACCGACAGGTCGATGCCGCCGGTGAGCATCGCGATCATCATCGCGAGCGAGATCAGCCCGATCTCGGGCGCCCCGACCATGATGTTCTGCAGGTTGACGGGGTTCAGGAACACACGCGGATTGAGCGCGGCGAAGAGCAGGAAGGTGACCACCAGCAGGATCACCATGCGGCCCGCGCCGCGCTGGAGGTGGACGCGGTCGATGACGCTGCGCACCGCGCCGTCGAGTCTGCTGTTGGCCGTGCGCAGGCCGTTCGAACCGAGATCGCTCATGCTCGGCTCACCTCCTCTTCGAGCAGGACGGGCTTTCGGCGGTCGCGCAGCGCGGCCAGCGCCTGGATGCTGACGCCGATGATGAGCAGAGCGCCGACCGCGGCGCGCTGCCACGTGCTGGGGATGCCGATGAGCACGAGGTTGTTGTTGATCAGCTGCACGAGGACGACGCCGAGCACCGTCCCGAACACCGAGCCGCGCCCGCCGAAGATGGACGCTCCGCCGAGGACGACCGCGGCGATGATGTCCAGCTCGGTGCCGACGAGGGACTGCGGGTTTGCATTCTTGCCGAGGATCACCGAGATGACGCCGCCGAACGCGGCGAGCGCGCCGACGAGCACGTACAGGAGGATCTGCGTGCGCACGACTTTGATGCCGACCCGGCGAGCCGCCTCGATGTCGCCGCCGATCGCGAAGATGCTGCGCCCGAAGGTCGTGTGCTTGAGCATCCACCACACCGCGACGACGACGATCACGACCGGGATGAGCATTCCGTGCAGGTAGCCGGCCCCGGGGATGTCGACGAGGTGGGCGTCGCCGGCATCCGAGATGCTCGGGGGGAGCTTGGCCGCCGAGATGTAGGCGGAGCCGATGTAGGTGAGCAGGATCCCCTTGATGATCCCCTGGGTTCCGAGGGTCACGATCAGCGTGGGAAGCCGGAACCGCGCGATCACCACGCCGTTGACGAGGCCCCACAGGGCGCCGATCACGATCGCGATCGCGAAGATCCCGACGAGCGTGGGGTCGAAGCTCGCCTGCGAGGACCATTGCACGGTGGTGTACGCCGCGAAGATCGCGATGGCGGGGAACGAGACGTCGATCCCGCCCGAGATCATGACCAGCAGCACGCCGAGCGCGAAGATCAGCGGCACGAGGGAGCTGCGGACGAGGCCGAAGAAGGTGCTGGGCGTGAAGAACGCCGGGCTCGCGAGCGCCATGGCGATGGCCACGACGATGATCACCGCGGCGAGCACGCCTTCGTTGTTCGCCCCACGCAGACGACGGAGAATGTCCATCAGGCGGTCATCCTTTCCTGAATGCCGTCCACGTCGATGTCGTCGCCGACGACCTCCGCCACGACGTGCCCCGCGCGCACGATGAGCACGCGGTGGCAGCTCGACACGAGCTCGGGGATGTCGTCCGAGATGACGATGATTCCCATGCCGTTCGCGGCCTGCTCGCGGAGGATCGCGAAGATCTCCTCCTTCGAGCCGATGTCGACGCCGACGGTCGGCCCGTTCAGCATCAGGATGTTCGGCTTGCGATCGAGCCACTTCGCGATGACGACCCGCTGCGCGTTTCCGCCCGAGAGGCTGCGCACGGGCGCCTGCACGTTGGGCGCCTTGATCCGGAGCCGCCGGAACAGGTCGGCCATCGACCGGGCGATGCGCTTGCCGTCCAGGAGGAACGCCTTGTTGCGGTACGAGTCGAGCGACGCCGCGACCATGTTGTCGGCGATGGACTTCTCGAGGAACAGACCCTGCGTGAGGCGATCCTCGGGAACGTATCCGATGCCGGCTCGGACGGCATCCTTGATCGAGCGGATGCGGCGGGTGCGACCGCCGATCGTCACGGTGCCCGTGTCGGCGGGGGCGACTCCGAAGATCGCCTCGGCGATCTCGCTGCGACCGGAGCCGAGGAGGCCGGTGATGCCGAGGATCTCGCCAGGCCGGAGAGTGAAGCTGACGTCGGCGAACGCGCCCTTGCGGCCGAGGCCCTCGACGACCATCAGCGGCTCCCGGCCGTCGGGAAGCTCGTCGACGAGCCGCTCCTCGCTGACGTCGCGGCCGGTCATCGCCTTGGCGATCGCGCGGCCCGTGTACTCGGATGCGAGGCCGGACTCGACCACCTCGCCGTTGCGCAGCACGGTGACGCGCTGCGAGATCTGCAGCACTTCGTCGAGCTTGTGGCTGACGAACACGACGGCGACGCCGCGGTCCTGGAGCCGGCGCACGATCGTGAACAGGCGCTTGACCTCCGAGTGGGTCAGCGCAGTCGTCGGCTCGTCCATGATGAGCACTCGCGCCTCGCCGACCAGCGCGCGGCAGATGGCGATGAGCTGGCGATCCGCGACCGAGAGATGCTCGACATCGGCGTCGAGATCGATGTTGAGGCCGAGGTCGGCGACGATGCGCTCCGCGGCCGCGCGGATGCGGCGGCGCGAGGAGAGCTTGCGGCGGTCCGCGAGCTCGCTCAGCATGGCGATGTTCTCGGCGGCCGTCAGGTTGGGGAAGAGGGAGAAGTCCTGGTAGATCACCTGGATGCCGGCGCGGATGGCGCCGGTCGGTGTCGTGTGGGTGTGGGTCTCACCGTCGATCGTGATGGTGCCGGAGTCGGGCCTTTCGACACCGCTGATGATCTTGATGAGGGTCGACTTGCCGCTGCCGTTCTCACCGGCGAGGCAATGCACCTCGCCGGCTTCGAGGCTGAGCGACACTCCGCCGAGTGCGCGCACACCGCCGTACGTCTTGACGATGTCGCGCACCTCGAGGACCGTGTGCGCGGGACTCATGAGTGTGCGATCTCCTTCGAGTCGCCGCGCGGGAGCGCATCTGCTCGATGCACTCCCGCGCGGTCGACGAGCGATCTATCGGATCAGAAGTCGTATTCCGCGACGTTCGAGGCGTCGACGACCACGCCCGCCTCACCGGCGAACACGTTGTCGTAGCCCTCGAGCTTCACGAGCGACTCGTAGCCGGGAACACCGAGGTCGGTGCCCTCCTCGATCGAGCCGCCCTCCGCGAGGATCTTGGCGATCGCCAGCTGGGCCTTGCCGGCCATGGCCGGGTCCCAGAAGAAGATCTTGTCGATCGAGCCGGACTCGAGGTAGCTGCTGGCCACCGACGGGATCGACGTGCCCATCACGCAGACGCTGTCGCTCTTGCCGGCCTCCTCGACCGCACGCGCGATGCCCGTGACGTCGGTGCCCGCCGAGCCCTGGAAGCCCTTGATGTCGGGGTACTTCGCGAGCAGCTCCTTGGCCTTGTTGTAGGCGACCTCCTCGTCCTCTTCGGACTCGATCGGGTCCTCGAGGCGCGTGAGGTTCGGGAAGTTCGCCTCCTGGTTCTCCAGCGCGCCCTGGACCCACTCGCTGTGCGAGCCGTTGGTGAGGCGGCCGACGAACTGCACGTAGCCGCCCTCCTCGTCCATGCACTCCGCGAGGTTGTCCATGATCTGCGAGCCGTACGCCTTGTTCTCGAACGCCTCGATGTCGATGTCGACGTTCTGCATTCCCGCGCCCTCGTGCGCGACGACGATGATGCCCTTGTCGCGCGCCTCGCCGAGCACGGTCGCAAGGCCCGCGACGTCGTTCGGGACGACCGTGATCGCCACCGGCTCCTGGGCGATCAGGTTCTGGATGATCTCGACCTGGCCCTCGTTCGTGGCCTGGGCCGGACCCTCCTGACGCGCGTCGACGCCGGTCTCGTCGGCCCACTCGTCGACGCCGACCTCCATGCGGTCGAACCAGCCGATGCCGGTCGCCTTGACGACGGTGACGTACGCGCCCTCGGCGGTGCCGCCGCTGTTCGCGCCACCGTCAGACGATCCGCCCCCGGCCGTGGTGCCACATCCCGCGAGTGCGAACACAGTCGCTCCCGCGAGCAGGGCGATTGCAGGACTCTTTCGCTTCATACTCACTCCTTCGTGATCGGGTCGCTCACGGTGCGCGTTTGCGACGATCTGGCGCACGACATTACACAGAAATCGCGCATCTGTGCAATCGAATTCGCGCAGAGCGGGCAGCAGGCGCGCAGAGTCCGCGCGAAAACGCGCAGATCGCGCGGTATAGTCGTTCGCATCACCTAGCGGAGGAGTCGGATCGCAATGACGCGTGAGGCCCAGATCGTCGAGCTTCTCGTGGAGCGCGGCTTTCAGTCGGTCGCAGAACTGGCGAGCGTCTTCAACGTGACTCCGTCCACGATCCGACGCGATCTCGAGCGCCTCGAGGCGCGCGATCTCGTGCAACGCACGCACGGCGGTGCGCTGCCCGTGCGCCAGACCGATGCGCCCTTCGACCTGAAGGAGACTCTGCACCGCCGGGAGAAGGTCGCGATCGGGAAGGCGATGGCGGATCGCATCCTCGACGGCCAGACTGTCCTGCTCGACAGCGGCACGACGACGCTGGAGGTCGCCCGGCACCTCGCCAGCTCGCGCATCACGGTCGTCACGAACGACCTGCAGATCGGGGTGGAGATCGCGCAGCGTCGCAGCGCGAGCCTCGTGTTCATAGGGGGCGAGCTGCTCCCGAACGATGTGTCGATGTGGGGTCCGACGGCCGTCGAGCAGCTGCAGAATCTCCGCGTGAACGTCGCCATCCTGGGCTGCGACACCGTCATGGACGACGGTGTCTACAGCACGTCCAGCTACGAGATCGAGCTCAAGCGCACGATGCTGTCGATCGCGAGCGAAGCGTTCTTCGTGGCGGACAGCTCCAAGTTCGGTCGGGACGCCTTGTTCAAGGTCTCCGACCTCGAACCGTTCACGGCCGGCATCACCGACGCCCGGCTCGACCCGATCCGCGCCTCGGCATTCCCCGTGCCGCTCATCCGGGCGGCCGTCTGACGCTCTCGGTGTCCCTCTCCGCGTCGTAGCCCGAGCGCTTCGCACCGCGGAAGGCGGCCACGTGCGCGATCGTCCCGCGCACGACTCCCGCCGTGCGCGCGTTCGGCGACGCTCGCCCGGCCGATCCGCGTCGGCCGCCGGACGGGCATGAGCGGATGCGGGGATGGGGCCTTTCCGCCGCCTTGCGCGGGCGCGGATCTGCGCGCAAGCCAATAATGAGAAAGTTCTCACACTTTCTTGTGGAAGGTGCTATTTTCGCTCGTAAACGAGCCGATATCCCCACGGAGTCACGTTGTCGAACCATTCTGTTTTTTGCGCTGATTCCGACGCGCCTTCGGAATCCATCCCCACTCCTGAACGCCTCGCCCGCGAGAATCTGCCGCTCGCGAAGTACCTCGCCGTCGAGAAGGCGCGGACGGCGCAGCACGTGAATCTGGACGACCTCATCTCCGCCGCGATGTTCGGGCTCGCGAGGGCAGCGCTCTCGTACGAGCCCGAGCGCGGCATCCCGTTCGGCGCGTTCGCCCGGCACCAGATCACCTGGGCGATGCTCGACGAAATGCGCGGCGCCGACCCCGCGGGCGAGCGCGGCCGCGTGAAGATCCAGCGCGTGAATGTCGCCGCGGAGGCGGTGCGCGCGCGCACCGGACGCGACGCCACGCTCGCCGAGCTCGCCAGGGAGTCGGGTCTCGGCGAAGACGTCGTCGCCGACGCGCTGCACCTCGACGCGATGGTCCGCACGGCGACGAGCTTCGAGGCCCATTTCGACGCGGAGGAGGGCCGGCAGGCCGCCGACCTCACGAGCAGCGTCATCCTGCCCGAGCACGCCGCCGAGCAGTCCGAGACGCGCGCGATGCTCCTGCGCGTGGTCGAAGCGCTCCCCGCCGCGATGAAGCACGTCATCCGCGGCATCTACATCGAGGACCGCATGGTCAAGGACATCGCCGAGGAGCTCGGGGTGAGTCACGCCTACGTGTCGAAGCTGAGGCGGAACGGCCTCGAGCTCATGCGGGAGGCACTCGAAGCATGGGAGAGCGGGGGTGAGGGCGACCGCGGCACCAAGATCAAGGCGGAGTTCTTCGAGGCGGTGTTCGGTCGCCCGCCGCGCCGCACCCACGGTCGTTCCGACGGGCTGCTCGTCGCGTCCTGACACGATACGCCTCGATCGCGGTTACGCGTTCGGGCGGTGTCGCGAATGTCGGATGTGCAGGTCCACGGACGGACCCGCATCCGACCCCAGACACGGAGGACAACATGGGTCTTCAGATCGCAACCAACATCAGCGCGCTCAACGCTTATCGCAACCTGTCGGGCACGCAGAACGACCTGTCGAAGTCGCTCGAGAAGCTCTCGAGCGGTCTTCGCATCAACCGCGCGGCCGACGACGCGGCGGGCCTCGCCATCTCGGAGGGGCTCCGTTCACAGGTCAACGGCCTCAACGTCGCCACGCGCAACGCCCAGGACGGCATCTCGGTCATCCAGACCGCGGAAGGTGCGCTCACCGAGGTGCACTCGATCCTGCAGCGCGTCCGCGACCTGCTCGTGCAGGGCGCGAACGACTCGAACAACGACGACTCGCGTGCCGCGATCGCCACGGAGATCGAGCAGCTCGGCGAGGAGCTCACGCGCGTCGCGGCGTCGACGAACTTCAACGGCATCAAGCTGCTCGACGGCACGAACGCGACGCTGACGTTCCACGTCGGCGCGGGCTCGGTTGCCGCCGAGGATCAGATCGAGGTCAGCCTCGAAGATCTCTCGGGCCTGGGCGCGACCATCGGCGCGTTGACCGCCGACGACGCGGCGACCGCGCTGACGAGCATCGCTGCCGTGGACGCCGAGATCATCACGGTTTCGACCGCTCGCGCCAACCTCGGTGCGGTCCAGAACCGCTTCGAGTCGACGATCAACTCGCTGCAGGTCGCAGCCGAGAACCTCGCCGCTGCGAAGAGCCGCATCGCCGACACCGACATGGCGGCCGAGATGGTCCGCTTCACGTCGGCGAACATCCTGCAGCAGGCGGGCACCGCGATGCTCGCGCAGGCGAACCAGTCGGGCCAGGGCATCCTGCAGCTGCTCCGCTGACCCACCGCGCTTCCGGCGCACGAGGCGCCCGGGCGGGGACTTCCCCTTCCGCCCGGGCGCCTGAACACATGAAACGGTCATCCCCGAACCACCGATGGAAGGCATCCGGGCATGAAGATCGACGGCCTCGTCTCGGGTCTCAACACCGCCGAGGTGATCGACGCGCTCATGAACGTGCACGCGATCCCGAAGACGCTGCTCACGGCGAAGATCACCGACCGCAACTCGATCATCTCCAACCTGCAGTCGCTGAACACGTCGCTGCAGGAGCTGTTCGAGAAGGCGAAGGCGGCCGCGGGCGCGAGCTCTCTCGCCGCGTACACCGCGACCGCGTCCGCCGAGGGCGTCACCGTCGCCGCGGGTGCCGGTGCGCGAGCGTTCTCGACGAGCATCGTCGTCGACGCCGTCGCATCCGCCCACACGGTCGTCACGGCGGCCGCGGGCGCCGACGCGTGGGGCGGCACGTTCACGCTCGTCGCATCCGACGGCACGAAGACCGAGGTCAGCGCGACGGGCACGGGCCCGCACGACCTCGCGAAGGCGATCAACGCCGCGAAGGCCGGCGTGGTCGCGACGGTCGTGCCGGCGGGCACGGATGCCGGGGGCGATCCGCTCTCGCGGATCCAGCTCACCGCCGACAGGACCGGCGCGGCCGCCTCCTTCAGGATGTACCGCGGCACCGCCGACGAGGTCGCGGGGGGAACCGCGACCGATGTCGCTGCGGATGCCGGGGCGGCGGTCATCGCGCAGGGCGCGGACGCCCGCATCCGCCTCTTCGCAGGCACGGCGGCCGAGCAGACGCTGACGAGCGCGACGAACACGTTCACGCCGGCGGAGGGCATCGACGTCACGGTCTCGGCCGTCAGCTCCGACCCGGTGACCGTTACCGTGGCGCTGGACGCGAAGGCCCAGACCACATCGGCAGAGGCCTTCGTCAAGGAGATCGCCGCCCTGCTCACGCGCATCGACAACGGCTCGAAGGCGACGATCGGCGACGCGGGCGAGAAGACGCGGCTCGGCGTCTTCAGCGGCGACAGCACGGTGCGCTCGCTGCGGATCGCGCTCTCGAACGCCGTCCAGGCCCCGGTCGACGGCTGGTCGCCCTCGACCATCGGCATCTCGTTCGACCGGAATGGGGTGCTGTCCTTCGACGCCGAGAAGTTCGAGAAGGCGCTCGCCGACGATCCGGAGGGCACCCAGGCGATGTTCTCGCAGATCGCCGCCCGCGTTCAGGAGACCACGAACCAGTACTCGGACAAGTACGAAGGTCTTCTCACCCAGCGCATCACCGGTCAGCAGGACGAGGTGAAGAGCCTCCAGACGCAGGTCGAACGCTGGGACCTGCGTCTGGAGCAGCGCCGCGCCACCCTCGAGCGCACCTACGCGCAGCTGGAGGTGCGGCTGTCTGCGCTCCAGTCCCAGTCCGCGTGGCTGACGTCGCAGCTCGCCTCCCTGCCTTCTCCGCCGTCCTCGTCATCCTGACCGCGAGGACCTCCGCCACCGATTCTCTGGGAGCCCATGACGATGCGCACCTCACCGGAACGCGCCCGGCAGCAGTACCTCGAGCAGCGGGTCGCCTCGGCCTCACCCGAGCTGCTCGTGACGATGCTCTACGACCGGCTGCTGGTCGACATCGATCGCGCCGCCGCGGCGCAGGACAGCGCCGAGTGGATCGCCGCCGGGAACCACCTCATCCACGCGCAGCAGATCGTCGCCGAGCTGACCGCGTCGCTCACGGATGCCTGGGACGGAGCCGAGGGCCTGCGGAGCCTCTACACCTACCTCACCGGCCGGCTCATCGTCGCGAACGTCGGGCATGACCGCACCGCGACCGCGGAGTGCCGTGACATCGTCGCGCCGCTGCGCGATGCGTGGCACCAGGCCGCCGCGAAGCTCGCAGGGGTTCCGGCATCCGTCGAGTCCGCCCTCGCGTGAGCGACGTGACCGACGGGGCCGACCACCTCGCCGAGTGGCTCAGGCTGCTCGACCGATTCGAGGCCGCGCTCGATGCGGCCGACGAGCAGCTCGTGCCCCAGGAGCTCGAGCCTCCGCCGGGCCCGCCGCCCGAAGAGGTGCGCGAACGAGCCGAGGCGATCCTCGCGCGGCAGCAGCTCATGATCAACAGCGTCATCGCGTCGCGCGCGAAGGTCGCGCGTCAGCTCGCGGCGCTGCGCCGGGTCCCGACGACGCCGCCGGATGCGCCGGCCTACCTCGACGTCGAAGGCTGACGCATCGCGGTTACGCGATCGCGAACCTGTCGCGATAGTCGGCACCGAGCAGGGATCGCTCGACGTCTGGCCACGGATAGGCCCATCCCCAGCATCCGGAGTGCGCCGTGCTCGAATCCGTCACCGCCGTCGCGTTGTCCAGCGCGCTCGACGGCCTCTCTCTGCGTCAGCGCGCGATCGCCGACAACATCGCGAACATCAACACGCCCGGCTACCACGCCAAGCGCGTCCTCTTCGAGGACGAGCTGCGCGAAGCCGTCGCGCGCGGCACCGGTGCCGCCGAGGCGATCGTCGAGCGCTCGCTCGAGCCGACCCGCCTGAACGGCAACAACGTGAACCTCGACACCGAGACGCTGTCGAACATCGACACGGTGCTGCGCTTCCAGTTCGCGAGCCAGGCGTTCAGCGGCCAGGCCGACTCCATCCGCACGGCGATCGGGCAGGCATCCGCATGACCTTCGACGCGATCGGCATCGCCGGCACCGGCTTGAACGTGCACCGCAAGTGGCTCGACGCCCTGAGCGACAACATCGCCAACATCAACACCGCGACGCCCGCCGGCGAGGAGGCGTTCCGCGAGCGGCTCGTCACCGTGCAGGCGGGTACCCGGAGCCCGGGCGTCTACGTCGCCGGCGTCGTCGAGTCCGAGGCCGACGGCCGCCTCGTGTACGACCCGGAGCATCCGTACGCCGATGAGGCCGGCTACGTGCAGTACCCGAACGTCGACCTCGGCGACCAGATGAGCATGCTCATCCTCGCCCAGCGCGGGTACGAGGCGAACGCGGCCGTGGTCGACCGCGCGAAGACCGCCTACGAGGCGGCCCTCCAGATCGGACGCGGCTGATGTCCGGCCCGATCGACGCGATCCCGCCACTGGGCGCGGGATCTCTCACGCCGCTCAGCTTCGAAAGACCGGTTCCGGATGCGGCGGTCGCCGACGCCGCCGCATCCGGAGCCTTCTCCTCGACCCTCGCCGACGCCGTCGAGAACCTGCAGGAGCTGCAGTCGACCTCGAACGCGCTCGCCGTGAAGGCGGTCACCGGTGACCTGCAGGACATCCACCAGGCCACGATCGCCGCCACCCGCGCGTCGCTCACGCTCGATCTCGTGGTCGCCGTGCGCGACCGAAGCGTTGCGGCGTTCAACGAGATCATGAGGATGCAGGCCTGACATGCCGAAAGTGCTCGTGGGTTACTACGACCGTGCCAAGCAGGTCGTGTCGGGCTTCACGCTCGCGCAGCGCACCATCGCGATCATCGGCGTCGCGCTGCTCGCGATGGGCGCCGTCGCGCTGGGCGCGTGGCTCACGCGGCCGCAGATGAGCCCCCTGTTCACGGGGCTCAGCGCCGCGGACGCCTCCGCCGTCGTCGAGCAGCTGAAGTCGGCGGGTGTCTCGTACGAACTGACTGAGGGCGGTGCCACGATCCTCGTCCCCGACGACCAGGTCTACGCGCAGCGTCTCGCCGCCGCCTCCGCGGGCCTTCCCGGCGACACGAGCGAGGGCTACACGCTCCTCGATGAGATGGGCGTGACCGCGAGCGAGTTCCAGCAGTCGGTGACCTACAAGCGGGCGATCGAGGGAGAGCTCGCGCGCACGATCGGCGCCATGAAGGACGTCTCCACCGCGAGCGTGCAGCTGGCGATCCCGGAAGAGAGCGTCTTCGTCTCGGAGAAGCAGAACCCGACGGCATCCGTGTTCGTGAAGACCCGCAGCGGCGCGACCCTCGACGAAGACCAGGTGCAGGCGATCGTGCACCTCACGAGCGCCGCGGTGTCGGGGATGACGCCGCAGGACGTGGCGGTGACCGACCAGAACGGCCGCGTGCTCTCAGCCATCGGGGCCGGCATCGTCGGCGACGCCTCGAAGCAGGCGTCCGAGCGCGAGGCGAAGGTCGCCGCCGCCGTCACGCAGATGCTCGAGACGATCGTGGGCCCCGGCAACGCGACCGTGACGGTGTCGACGGACGTCACGAACTCCACATCGGAACGCCTCGAGGAGGTGTACAGCGCGCCGGACGGCGAGCTGAGCCCGACCGAGCAGACCACCACCGAGACCTACACGGGTGGCGGAGCCCCCGGCGCGGGCGTGCTCGGTCCCGACAACATCGCGGTCCCGAACGGCGGCAACGGTGAGGGGACGTACGAGTACGAGGAGACGATCCGCAGCAACGCCGTCAACAAGGCCACGGAGAAGACGGTGACCCCGGCCGGGGAGGTCACGCGGCAGACCGTGAGCGTCGCGCTCAACCGCGGCGAGGTCGCGGGCGTGACCGCCGAGCAGATCGAGGCGCTCGTGACGACGGCCGCGGGAATCGACACCGAGCGCGGCGACACCGTCGCGGTCGAGTTCGTGGAGTTCAGCCAGTCACCGGCGCAGCTCGCGGAGGAGGCGCTCGCGCAGGCGGAAGCGGAACGCGAGGCGCTGCTTCAGCAGGAGCTGCTGCGCTCGATCATCATCGGAGGGTCGATCCTGCTCGCGGCGATCATCGTCGTGGCGGCCCTCGTCGTGCGCCGGCGCATGAAGCGCCGCCTGCTGCACACGGAGGACGGGCCGATCGAGTACCTGGCCACGATGACCGAGTCCGAGGAGCAGAAGCTCAAGGCGATCAAGGGCTGGAAGGACCCGCTCGAGGTCACCGCGCCGCCCCCCGCCAAGACGCTGCCCACGGCGGTGCTCGACATCGAGGACGAGGAACCCGAGCCCGATCAGGTGCTCGTCGAACGCCGTCGGCGCGAGATCGACGAGATCGCGAAGTCGGATCCCGACGCGATCGCCGCCGCGCTCGCGAACCTCATGGATGAGGCGATGGTATGAGCCTGCTCGCGGAAAGGCCGACCGCCGATGTCGGCCCCGTCGACGAGACGGAAGACACGAACGAGACGGATGTCGCGCTCCAGCCCGCCCAGCCTGCCTCGGCCGCACCGCCGCTGAGCGGGCTGCGCAAGGCGGCGATCGTCCTCCTCAACATGGACCGCGCCGCCAGCGCCGAGGTGCTCCGCCGCATCGGCGAGGAGCGCGCCGAGCTGCTCGCCGCGGAGCTCACGCAGCTGGGCGGTGTGGACGTCGCCTCGACCGCTCGCGCGCTCGGCGAGTTCCGCCGCATCGCGGTCGGCGGCTCGGTGCCGTCGCGCGGGGGACAGGAGCTCGCGACGGGCCTGCTCGAGACGGCGTTCGGGCGCGAGAAGGCCGTCGGCATCGTGAGCCGCGTCATGTCGCAGGGCGCGGTGTCGTTCGACTTCCTCAACGCGGCCGATCCGGCTCAGCTCGCGACGATCCTCGAAGGGGAGCTGCCCGCGACGGTCGCCGTCGTGCTGGCGAACCTGCGGGCCGATCGCGCCGCGGCCGTCCTCGCGGCGCTGCAGGACCCGCTGCGCACCGACGTCGCGCAGGCCATCGCGACGATGGGCACCGCGACCCAGGAGGCGATCTCGATCGTGGCGGACTCGCTGCGCTCGCGCACGGGTGTGTTCGCGGTCCGCGACGTGCAGGAGTCGATCGGCGGCGTGCAGCCGCTCGTCGAGATCATCAACCGCTCCGACACCTCTCTCGAGAAGTCGCTGCTCGCCAGCCTCGAGGGGAGGGACCCGGCGCTCGCGGAGGACATCCGCGGCCGCATGGTGACATTCGCCGACATCGTGCGGCTCGACGACCGCGACGCGCAGCGCGTGCTGCGCGGGATCGACCTGCGGATGCTCGCACTCGCGCTCAAGGGCGCGGACGAGCCGATCGCCGAGGTGATCCGCCGCAACATGACCGAGCGCAACCGCGAGAACCTCGCCGAGGAGGCCCGCACGCTCGGTCCTGTGCGCATGCGCCAGGTCGACGAGGCGCGCGCCGAGGTCGTGCGCATCATCCGCGAGCTCGCGGCCGCCGGCGAGATCACGATCTCGCGCGACGACGAGGACGAGCTCGTCGAATGAGCCGCCCGCGGCGCGCGAGGTTACGCGCGTCGCACCCTGTCGCGATAGTCCGATGCGAGCACGGATCGCTCGACCTCCGCCACGGACCGGCCACATCCACTACCGGGAAGCCCGCCGTGCTCGATTCCGCCTTCACGCCGCTCGTGGTGCCGCGCCTCGGTGCGACCCCCGTCGATGCGCGCAGCGAAGCCGATCGCGCCCGCGCACGGGGCTACGCGGACGGGTTCGCGGAGGGTCGCCGCGTCGCGCTCGAAGAGGCGCGCGCCGAGCAGGCTCGCGAGGACGAGCGGATGCGGATGCTGCGCGAGGCGTACCTGCACGAGCGGGGCACGGCGCTCAGTGCGCTTCGGGCCTCCAAGGTCGCGCTCGACGAGCGCGCCGCACGGCTCGGCGACGTCGCCGCGGCGCGGATCGAGGAGCTCGCGACAGAGCTCGCCACCGCGATCCTCGGGGTGGAGCTGTCCGACCCGGCGCGGTCGGCCGCACATGCGCTGCGCCGTGCGCTCGATGCGATGCCGGTCGGCCTGTGGACGCGGGTCACGCTGAGCGAGCGCGACGGAGAGACGCTGCGAGAAGACGCGGATGCCGCGCACCTGCTCGACGGGATCGAGGTGGTCACGGCATCCGACGTCGATCCCGGCGGTGCGATCGTCGAGATCGAGGACGGCGCCGTCGACACCCGGATCGGGGAGGCGCTGCGCCGGGCCGCCGACGCCCTGCGCGGGGCCGATGAGCACGGCGGCGAGGTGCTGTCGTGAGCACCGCGACCGCGTCGTGGATCCGTGCGTTGAGCGCGGTCCGTCCCGAGCGCTCGGGCACCGTGGACGCCGTCGTGGGCCTGAGCGTCGAGGTGCGGGGGATCAGCGCCGCCGTCGGCGACCGCATCCGCATCGAGACGCATGACGGCCGACCCGTCGACGCCGAGGTCGTGGCGGTCGACGGCACGTCGGCACGGTGCATGCCGCTCGGACCGGTGGCCGGCGTCAGGGCTCGCTCGCGGGCGCGTCACGCGGGGGCCCCGCTGCACGTTCCGACGGGGCGGGTGCTGCTGGGCCGCGTGCTCGACGGGCTCGGGAGACCGATCGACGGCAAGGGTCCGCTCGATCCGGCGACCGCCTTCGTGCCCCTCGACCACGAGTCGCCGAGCATCATGACGCGTCGGCGCATCGACCGGCAGCTCGGGCTCGGCGTGCGCGTCCTCGACACGATGACCCCGGTCGGGATCGGGCAGCGACTCGGCATCTTCGCCGGCTCCGGGGTCGGAAAGTCGTCGCTGCTGTCGATGATCGCGCGCGGGTCGACGGCCGACGTGAACGTCATCGCGCTTGTGGGCGAGCGCGGGCGCGAGGTGCGCGAGTTCCTCGAGGACGACCTGGGCCCGGCCGGTCTCGCCCGCTCGGTGGTCGTCGTCGCGACCTCCGATCAGCCCGCCATGGCCCGTATGCGCTCGGCGTTCGTCGCGACCCGCATCGCGGAGCACTTCCGGGACGAGGGCCACGACGTGCTCCTCATGATGGACTCGCTCACGCGCGTCGCGATGGCTCAACGCGAGATCGGACTGTCGGCCGGTGAGCCGCCGGCCACACGCGGCTACCCGCCGTCGACGTTCTCCGTGCTCGCGCGGCTGCTCGAGCGTGCCGGAACGGGACCCACCGGGTCGATCACGGGCCTGTACACGGTGCTCGTGGACGGCGACGATCACAACGAGCCGATCGCGGATGCCGCGCGCGGCATCCTCGACGGACACGTCGTGCTCGATCGAGGGCTCGCTGTGCGCGGGCACTTCCCCGCGGTCGACGTGCTCGGCTCGGTCTCGCGCGTCGAGTCCAAGGTCACGAGCGGAGCGCAGCGCGAGGCATCCGTCGCTCTCCGCAGCGTGCTCGCTGCGCGCCGCGCCGCGGCCGACCTCATCGACATCGGTGCCTACCGACAGGGTGCGAACCCGCTCGTCGACGCGGCGCTCGCACACGAGGGCGCGATCGACCGCTTCCTCACGCAGGGGATGGACGACCTCGCCGACGTCGGCGATTCCTGGCAGCGGCTCGCTGCCCTCACCACCGAGTTCGGAGGGCTGACGCCATGACATTCCCCCTGGCAGGACTTCTGCGCGTGCGCGAGATGCAAGAGCGCCTCGCCGCGCAGCAGCTGTCGCACGCCACCGCCGAGCGCGCCGAGGCCGAACAGGCCCGCGACCGGATCTCGTCGAGTCTCGCCGAGACCGCCGTCGCGATCGGAGACCCTCGGATGCTGCTGGCCATGGCCGCCGCCCGTTCGGCCGGAAGCAGCGCGCTGAGCGACCTCGAGGCGCTCACCGTGCTGTGCCGAGAGGCAGAGGCCCGCGCGAAGTCCGCCCACGTCGAGGCGCGCCGTGAGCTCAAAGGGCTCGAGCGCCTCGAACTCGCCCACCGCACGCGCACCTCGAAGGCGCAGCGCGACGCCGAGCAGAGCGCGCTCGACGAGATAGCCGTGGTGCGGTCTGTGCGTCGAGAAGGGAGCGCCGCATGAATGCACTGCCCGTCATGACCCTGCTCGCGGCCCCGACCGTCGCATCGGTCTCCGGTGCCGACCGCGGCCGCGCGGGCGAGGCGACCGGGACGCGATTCGGCACCGCGCTGGCGCTCGCCGCGCTCGAGCTTCCCGTGGTCGAACTCGACCCGTCTGAGAACTCTGCGGGTGCGCCGGCAGGCGAAGACGACTCGACGGATCCCGCCACTCCCGTGACGTTGCCGGTGGACGGCTTCGGCGGGGGAGCGTCGGAATGCATCGGACCGCGGCATCCGGCGCCCGCGACTGCACTCATCGCTGAGGCACCCCGGCCTGGAGTGGCCGCGCCGTCGGGCCCGTCCGCGCCCGATGTCGCCCCGCCCGCCGACTCGGGCGAAGTCCCCGCCGCCACGATGCCCGCGGCCGCCGCCCTGTCGACCCCTGCGGCCGCTCCCGCGGACCCCGGGTCGGCCGCCGGCGAGCAGGCTCTCTCGGGGCCGGATGCCTCGCCCGTGCGCGCGACCGCACCCGCGCCAGCCCCCGCCACGGCCGGCGTGCGGACGGCGCCCGTCGCTCCGGAGGCATTCCAGCCGACTGCGCCCGAGCGTCCTGCGAACCCGCCTCAGGTTCCCACCGCGCCGCCGACGCTCGCGCCCCGCGAGTCCGAGCAGGCGGAGGAGGCCGGTCCTGCCCACCGCGTGACGCACGCAGCGCCTGCGGTCGCGCCGGCGCCGACATCCGTCTCTGCGCCGGCGCCGGTCGAGGCATCCGGACCTCCTGCGGCCACGCCCCGCGCGATCGCCGCCCAGGTCTCGCCGACTGTCATCGCGATCGCGCAGCGCCCGTCGGGCACGCACCAGCTCACGATGACCGTGCACCCCGAGAGCCTCGGCCCGGTGACGGTGCGTGCGCGCATCGGCGCCGGCGGCGACGTGCAGGTGGAGCTTCTCGGGGCGACCGACGCAGGACGCGATGCCCTGCGGGCGATCGTCGCCGACCTGCGCCGTGATCTCGCGGCCGTCATGCCGAATGCGAGCCTCAGCCTCGCGTCGAGCTCCGCCGGTGAGACGGGTGCACACGATCGCGACGCGCAGCCCGGCATCGGCGAGCGCGCGGGCGATCAACCCGAAGGCGCACAGCGCCCTGACGGCGAGAGCACTCCGCGCGCGGCGAGCACCGCCGCGGACCGCTCCGTCCCGACCACCGTCCACGCCGCCTCCGGCGCCGGGCTCGACATCTTCGTCTGAGGAAGGAGCGCACGATGACCGTCGAAGCCGTCACCTCGACCCCGCCGGCCTCGCTCTACACGGGCGGCACCACCGACCCCGCCGCGCGCAAGCAGGTGCTCGACGGCGAGGTGTTCCTGCGGCTGCTCGTGACACAGCTCACGCATCAGGATCCGTCCAACCCCATGGACACGAACGAGATGATCTCGCAGACGACCCAGCTGGCCATGATGGAGCAGCTCACCGCACTCACCGACATCGGCGGCGAGGCCTTCGCGCTCAACATGCGTCACGCCGCGACGGCCCTCCTGGGCCGCGAGGTCGGGTACGAAGACGCCGAGGGCCGACTCGTGACGGGCACCGTGACGAGGGTCTCGTTCAACGGCCCCGTCCCGCAGGTCACCGTCGGCGACGCCGACATCCCGCTCGACATGATCACCGACATCTCCTGACATCGAACCCACTCCCCACAGGAAGAGACACCCATGCTCCGCTCGCTCTACTCCGGAATCTCCGGGCTCCGCTCGCACCAGACGATGCTCGACGTCACGGGCAACAACATCGCCAACGTCAACACGGCCGGCTTCAAGGGCTCGTCGGTCGTGTTCCAGGACTCCCTCTCGCAGCTCATCGGCAACGCGGGCATCCCCGACGACCAGGTCGGCGGCCGCAACCCCGCGCAGGTCGGCCTCGGCGTGCAGGTCGCCGGCATCCGCACCAACTTCGCGCAGGGCTCGGCGCAGGCCACCGGCCGCGGCGGCGACCTCATGATCTCGGGCGACGGATTCTTCGCGGTGCGCTCCGGCGGCGAGACGCTGTACACGCGAGCGGGAGCCTTCACGTTCGACTCGACCGGCAAGATGGTGACGGTCGACGGCGCCGTCGTGCAGGGCTGGGCCGCGACGAACGGAGTCGTCAACACGGGCCTCGCTCCGGCCGACATCGTGCTGCCGCTCAACGCGATCTCCCCGGCCCGCGCCACGACCTCCGCGACCGTCACCGGCAACCTGCCCTCGACGGCGGAGATCGGCGACACACTCGTCCGCGACGTCACCGTCTACGACGCGCAGGGTGCGGGCTCGACGCTGAGCCTCACATTCACCAAGACCGCCGCAGGATGGGATGTCACCGAGCCCGTCAGCGGCGCGACCGGCTCGCTGACGTTCACCGACGGCGTGCAGACCGCCCCCGGACTCACGCTCACGGCGGGCGCGCTGACGGTCGACCTCACGGCCGTCACGGGATACGCCGACATGTCGACGGTCGCCGTCACCGGGCAGGACGGCGCCGCCGCCGGCTCGCTCAAGTCCTACAGCATCACCGGCGACGGCTCGATCATCGGCATCTTCAGCAACGGCCGCACAGAGACGCTCGCGAAGATCGCGATGGCGACGTTCGCCAATCCCGAGGGTCTCGAGAAGGCGGGCGGCACCGCCTACCGTGTCTCGGCGAACTCCGGTCAGCCGCAGCTCGGCGTACCCGGCGCCGCAGGCTTCGGCGACCTCGTGTCGGGCGCGCTCGAGATGAGCAACGTCGACCTGTCACAGGAGTTCACGAACCTCATCGTCGCGCAGCGCGGCTTCCAGGCGAACGCCCGCATCATCACGACGAGCGACGAGGTGCTGCAGGAGCTCACGCAGCTCAAACGCTGATCGCACCGAAGACGGATGCCCCCGCATCATCGGCCCGCCCCGGTTACCCGGGGCGGGCCTCGTCGCGATAGTCGGGGCCAGACCCCGTCCGCCCCTCGAGACCCCTCGCCCGAACCCGGAGTGCGCCGATGATCACCGTCACTCGCCTGGACCACGCCAGGTTCGCGGTCAACCCGGACCTCATCGAGCGGGTCCACGCGGCGCCCGACACGACGCTGCACATGGTGGACGGGCACGTGTACGTGATCGAGGAGACCCTCGACCAGCTCACCGATCTGATCGTGGGCTATCGGGCCAGAGTGCTGGCCACGGCGCAGGCTCTCGTGGGGCGACCAGAGGTCTGATCGTGGATCCGGCATTCATCTTCGGCGTCATCATCGCCTTCGGGGCGCTCCTCGCGATGATCACGATGGAGGGCGCGAGCATCGACGCCCTTCTGCTGCCCGCGCCGATGATCCTCGTGCTCGGCGCGACGATCGGCGTCGGCATCGCGAGCCACACGTTCCGCGACACGATCCTCGCCGTCAAGAGCCTCGGTCGCATGATCCGTGGGCCGAAGACGACCCCCGAGGCGGTGATCCCGTTCCTCGTGACGTACGCCGAACGGGCGCGCAGCGACGGACTGCTCTCGCTCGAGCGCGAGCTCGACGGCGCACCCGACGACTTCACGCGCAACGCGCTCCAGGCCCTCGCGGACGGCATGGACGCGCGGGACCTGCGGACCGTCATGGAGGACGAGACCGCCGCAGCATCCGCCCGCAATCGGGTCGCCGCGAAGTTCTACTCCTCGCTCGGCGGCTACGCGCCCACCATCGGCATCGTAGGCACCGTCGTATCGCTCACGCACGTGCTCGAGCGCCTCGACGAGCCCGACCACCTCGGCCCCATGATCGCCGCGGCGTTCGTCGCGACCCTGTGGGGCCTGCTGTCGGCGAACTTCATCTGGCACCCGATCGCCGGCCGGCTGAACCGCATCGGGGCCTCCGACCAGGAGCGCATGAATCTCGTGACCGAGGGGATACTCGCGATCCACGCCGGCAGCGCACCGCACGTCGTGCAGGAGCGCCTCGAGGCCCTGGCCGGCGTCAAGGTGAAGGCCACCTCGAGCAAGCCCGAGGAGGTGCCGGCGTGAGCGCGATCAGCGGAGCGCGCGGAGGCCGTCGCGAGATCGAGGCGCACGAGCCCGACGAGCGCTGGGCGGTCTCGTACGCCGACATGGTCACGGTGCTCATGTGCCTGTTCATCGTCCTGTTCGCGATGTCGACCGTCGACAAGGGCAAGTTCGAGCAGCTCGCGAACAGCCTCGCGAGCGGCTTCGGCCGCGACGTGACGGAGGGTGGCGCCGACACGACCGAGGGGCTCGTGATCCCGCCCGAGATGCTCGACGAGGACGGTGCCGAGGAGCTCACCGCGCGCGCCGCCACCGAGTACGAGTCGCTCGTCGAGCTCCGGGAGCGCATGCGCCAGGCCCTCGCAGCCAAGGGGCTTGAGAGGACCGTCGACTTCGTCATCGACGACCGCGGCCTCAAGGTGGGACTCATCGGAGCCGAGACGTTCTTCGCCGACAACAGCACGCAGCTCTCGGCGAAGGCGAACGCCGTGCTCGACGCGATCGGCGATGTGCTCGCGGGCGTCGACAACGAGGTGAGCATCGAGGGGCATGCCGATCATCGGGCCGCGGTGCCGCCGTTCCCGACGAACTGGGAGCTGTCCAGCGGCCGCTCGACGCAGGTCGCCCGGTTCCTCGTCGAGCGCGAGGGTGTCGCCGGGGGCCGGGTCAAGGCGACCGGCTTCTCCGACACTCGGCCGCTCGCGCCGGGCGACGACGCGGCGGCGCTCGCGGTCAACCGGCGCGTGGACATCGTCGTCGAGTCGAAGGAGGAGGAGCGGGTCAGAGCGCTCCTTCCCGAACTCGTCGCTGCTGTGAAGGAGGCTGACGGACCGTGACCATCGTCGTGGAGGAACCTCGGACGACCGGAGCCCCGGACGCCGCTGTGCAGCACGTCCCGTACGACTTCAGCCGTCCGGCGCAGCTGAGTCGCGAGAGCATCCGTCACCTCGAGGCGGCATTCGAGTCGTTCGCCCGCCTGTGGTCGTCGCAGCTGACCGCCAAGGTGCGGCTCCGCGCGCACGTCGCGCTCGAACGGGTCGAGCTCGTCACATACGAGGAGTACGCGAGCACGCTTCCCGGTACGACCGCGATGGTCACGGGAGCGTTCGCCGACCGCGAGGAGCCGTGCGTCGTGCAGTTCGGACTCGATAGCGCGCTGCTGTGGGTCGTGCAGATGATGGGCGGCAGGAGCACGACGCTGCCCGAGGGTCGCACGTTCACGCCGATCGAGCTCGCGCTCGTGCGGCACGTGATGGACGGCACCTTCGAGCACCTCGGTGCGAGCCTCGATCCACTGCTTCCGGATGCCCCGGTGTTCGGCGCCGTGCACTACAACCCGCAGTACATGCAGGTGATCTCGGCCGCCGCGGCGGTGATCGTCGCGCGGTACGCGATGCGCCTGGGCGATGCCGAGACCGCGGCGACCGTCATGCTCCCGGTCTCGGTCGTCGTCGACCGCCTCGCCGAGGCTGGCGACGGCGTCGCGCCCGGGCACACGGCCGAGCACACCCTCGACCAGGTCAGCCGTGCGCCGGTGGACGTCGCGCTGCGGCTCGCGCCCATCACCATCCGCGCGGGCGAGGTGCTCGAGCTCGCACCCGGCGACCTCCTCCGCTTCCCGCACCCCGAGACCAAGCCCTTCGAGCTCGTGGCCGGCGCGACGCCGATCGCGCGCGCGACGCCCGGCGCGCGCGGCTCGCGTCTGGCCTGCACGATCACCACCGTCCACGAGGAGACCCGCTGATGAGCACCTTCCACGCGACCGCCGTCGCCGCCGCGATCGCCGGCCGGCTGCCGTTCGGGCATCCGGTCATCCCGACCCCGTCGACCGACCCCGGAGCCGTCGGCACCGCGGTCGTCGCGACCTTCACCGGTGCGCCGGGTGCGCGCATCGCGATCCAGGTGAACGACCCGTCGGCGCTTCAGGACGGTTCGGATGCCGCTTCCCTGACCGACCGGCTGCACCCCGTCTTCGAATCCGCCGTCGCGGTGCTCGGGCCGGGCACGCTCGGCGAGGCCCGCGAGGTGAGCGCGCAGGAGGCATTCACCGCCCCGGGCACCCAGGTGTTCGATCTTCTGGGCGCCGACGGGTCGGTCGTCGGGCGCACGGCCGTGACCCTCGACGCGGAGGACGCCGCGCAGCCCGCCCCGCCCCAGCGGCTCAGCCGCATCGCCGGCGTCGAGATGGATCTCGTGGTCGAGATCGGGCGAACCCGGATGCCGGTGCGCGACGTGCTCTCGCTCGAGCCCGGCCGCGTCGTCGAGCTCGACCGGGCGGCCGGGTCGCCCGCCGACATCCGCCTCAACGGCCGGCTCATCGGACACGGGACCGTCGTCGTCGCCGACGGCGACTTCGCGGTGCGCGTCGAGCGCATCCTCGAGGGTGCGGGGAGCGTCTGAGCATGGAAGAAGTCCTCATCGCAGCCCGCGTGATCGTCTCGCTCGGGGCGGTGCTCGGCCTGCTCCTGTGGCTGCGCCACCGCATCCGCAAGGGTCAGTCGGGCACAGCGGCGCCGAAAGCGGACGCGACCCACACGGGCCCGGCGAAGCTCACCGCGCTGTTGCCGGGACGACCCGGGGGGAGGCCGCGCGCGAGCCGTCCCGACCGGATCGAGGTCGTGACGCGTGCCGGGCTCGGCGGCAAGGCGCAGCTCGTGGTGGCCGAATTCGGGGGCATCCGGTACATCCTCGGCGTGACCGAGCGGGGGATCAGCGTCGTCGACACGCAGGAGGTGTCGTCGGTCGACGCCGACGCGGTGCAGTACATCTCACAGACCGGCCGGGGGGAGGGAGTCGGGCGCACGGACACCGGGGGGATCGAAGTCCGTCGCCTGACCCGCAGGGCGGCTCGCGGGTTACCGCGAGCCGCCCTGTCGCGATAGTCGGCGGGGAGCACGGATCGCTCGACACCCCCGGCTACGGATCGGCCACGCCACCATCTTCGGAGTGCCGCCTTGCCCGCATCCGTCTCGACCGTCGTGCCGACCGCGCGGGCCGCGCGCGCGAGCCGGCGAACGGCAGCGGTCGTCGCCGCGGGGATCGGGGTCGCGCTGGTGCTCGTGCTCCTTCAGGCCGCCGTCGTCCACGCGGCCACCCCGCCCGCCGACGACGGCGGCGGAAGCGTCACGATCAACGGCATCGACGGGACGCCGTCGGCGAGCATCACGACGCTGCTCGGCATCACGGTGCTCAGCGTCGCGCCGGCGCTGCTGCTCATGATGAGCAGCTTCACGAAGATCTTCGTGGTCCTCGCGCTCACCCGGAACGCGCTGTCGCTGCCGTCGATCCCCCCGAACCAGGTGCTCGCCGGGCTCAGTCTCTTCCTGACGCTGTTCATCATGTGGCCGGTGCTCACCGACATCAACGCGATCGCCGTCACGCCGTTCGTGGAAGGGAGGATCGACTTCAGCCAGGCGTTCGACCTCGCGCAGGTGCCGCTCAAGGAGTGGATGCTCGGCTACACGCGCGAAGAGGACATCGCGCTCATGCACCGGGCGGCGCAGATGGACAACCCCGCCGATCCGTCGAGCGTCCCGCTGTACACGCTCGTCCCCGCGTTCATGATCAGCGAGCTGAAGGCCGCGTTCCTCATCGGGTTCGTCGTCTTCGTGCCGTTCCTCGTGATCGACCTCGTGGTGGCGAGCGCGCTCATGTCGATGGGCATGATGATGCTGCCGCCGGTCATGATCTCGTTGCCGTTCAAGATCCTGCTGTTCCTGCTCGTCGACGGCTGGGGCCTCGTCGTGACGGCACTCGTGCAGTCCTACGGGAGCGGCGGATGACCCCCGAAGCCGTCATGGACATCGGCCTGGCCGCCCTCGTGGTCGGCGCCAAGCTGTGCGCGCCGCTGCTGGTCACCGCCCTCGTCGTCGGCTTCACCGTCTCGCTGCTGCAGTCGATCACCCAGGTGCAGGAGATGACGATCTCGTTCGTGCCGAAGCTCGTCGCCGTCGGGATCGCGCTGCTCGTGTGCGGGCACTGGATGATCTCGGAGATCGTCGCGTTCACGAACGACCTCTTCGCGCAGCTCCCGTCGCTGCTGAGTGGGGCGCCGTGAACATCCCCGTCGACTTCGTGTGGCTCGAGGCGACCGCGCTCGCGTGCGTGCGGATCACGGCGTTCCTGGTGTTCGCGCCGCCCTTCAGCCACGCGACGGTGCCGATGCGCGTCCGCGCGATGCTCGGCGTGGGGCTCGCGCTCGCCGTGTCTCCGGTCGCCATGGCCGGCTACGAACGGCTCGACACGGGCGCGTTCCTGCTCGCGCTCGCGGGCCAGGCGATCACGGGCGCACTGCTCGGGTTCCTCGTGCTCGTGATCTTCAGCGCGATCCAGGGTTCGGGCCATCTCATCGACACGTTCGGCGGCTTCCAGCTCGCGCAGGCGTTCGATCCGGGGATGGCGATCAACGGCGCCCAGTTCACCCGGCTGTTCCAGATGACCGCGATCGCGCTGCTGTTCGCCTCCGACGGGTACCAGCTCGTGCTCGCAGGACTGCTCCGCTCCTTCGACGCCGTGCCGGTGACGGGAATGATCGACCTCGCCCGTCCCGCCGACGTCCTCATCACCGCCGCGGGGCAGATGATGCTCAGCGCTGTGCAGATCGCAGGACCCCTGCTGATCGTGCTCGTGCTCGCCGACGTCGGCCTGGGTCTGGTCACGCGCGTCGCGCCCGCCCTGAACGCGTTCGCGATCGGCTTCCCGCTCAAGATCCTCCTGACCCTCACGCTCGTGGGACTGGTCTACATCGCGCTCCCGAGCGTCGTCGCGGCACTCGCGCAGGACGCCGCCCGGACGCTCGTGGGGGTGACCCGATGAGCGACACCGACACCGGCGAACGGACCGAGAAGGCGACCGATCGGCGCCTCCGCGAGGCCCGCAAGAAGGGGCAGCTCGGACGCAGCCAGGACTTCACGGCATGGATCTGCATCGCATCCGCCGCCATCATGATGCCTTTCACGATCGCCGCGGCCGCACAGGTGCTGACCGAGCAGTTCCTGCGGGTCGCGCAGGTCGCTCGGCAGCCGACGAGGGCGAACGCGGTCGAGGCCCTGAGTGCTGCGATGGCCTCGATCGGCGGGGTCCTCCTGCCGATGCTCGTCGTCGTCCTGCTCGCGACCACCGCGATGGCCGTCGCGCAGGGCGGTGTCCACGTGCGCGGACTGACGATGCGGCTGGAGCAGTTCGACATCGTCGCGGGGCTCAAGCGGGTGTTCGGCCGGCGCGCGCTGTGGGAGGGCGTCAAGGCGCTGCTGAAGACGCTCGCGATCGGCGCAGCGCTGTGGATCGTCGTATCCGGCCTCGTGCCCGTCCTGATGGACAGCGGGCGCCACAACGTCGCGTGGCTGCTCGAACGAGCCGGCGAAGGGGTCGTCGCGCTTCTTCAGGTGGCGGTCGTCGTCGGCGTGCTCCTCGCGGCGATCGACATGGCCGTCGTGATGCGCCGCAACCGTAAGCACACCCACATGACGAAGAAGGAGGCGAAGGACGAGCACAAGAAGAGCGAGGGCGATCCGCTCGTGCGCGCGCAGCGCCGCTCCCGCCAGCTCGCCCTCAGCCGCAACCGCATGATCGCCGCCGTCGGCGACAGCGACGTCGTGCTGCTCAACCCGACGCACCTCGCCGTCGCGCTGCGCTACGAGCCGGGCAGGTCCGCGCCGCGGATCGTCGCGAAGGGCGCGGGGGTCGTCGCGCAGAAGATCCGCGAGCGTGCCGAGGAGGCGGGCGTCCCGATGATCCGTGACATCCCGCTCGCACGTGCGCTGCACGCGGCGTGCGACATCGGGCAGGAGATCCCCGAGGAGCTCTACACCGCGGTCGCGCAGGTGCTCGCGTTCATCGAGCACCTCAAACGTCGCGGGTCGGCGCGCGGCACGCACACGATGCCTGCGGCGAGCATGAGGAGCCGCGGCCTATGACGGATGCCGCCGCACACAGTTCGAGGAGAGGCGAGAGGTCAGAGTCATGATCAGACAGCTGCTGTCGAAGGCGACCGTTCCCGTCGGGGTCGTGGGGATCATCCTGCTGCTCATCGTCCCGATCCCGACCGCGCTTCTCGACGTGCTCATCGTCGTGAACATCTCGTTCGCGCTGCTGATCCTGCTCACCGCGATGTTCGCGAAGAAGCCCCTGGACTTCTCGGTCTTCCCGAGCCTGCTCCTGGTGGCCACGCTCTTCCGGCTCGGCCTGAACGTCGCCTCGACGCGCCTCATCCTCGGCGAGGCGCACGCCGGGCAGGTCATCCAGGCGTTCGGCCAGATCACGATCAGCGGGTCGCTCGTGATCGGCGCCGTGATCTTCCTCATCCTCACCGTCATCCAGTTCGTCGTCGTCACGAAGGGCGCCGAGCGCGTCGCCGAAGTCGGGGCCCGGTTCACGCTCGACGCGATGCCGGGCAAGCAGATGGCGATCGACGCCGACCTGAACGCGGGGCTCATCACCGAGGAGGAGGCCCGCCGGCGGCGCGCCGAGGTGGCCGCCGAGTCCGACTTCTACGGCGCGATGGACGGCGCCTCGAAGTTCGTCAAGGGCGACGCGATCGCGGGGATCGTCATCGTCGCCATCAACTTCGTCGGCGGCATCATCATCGGCATGGCCCAGCGCGGCATGGACATGGCGGATGCCCTGCAGAACTACAGCATCCTGACCATCGGCGATGGCCTCGTCACCCAGATCCCGGCGCTGCTCATGGCGGTCGCGACCGGCATGATCGTGACGCGCGAGAACACCGAGTCCGAGATCGGGCAGGCGGCGGGTCGCCAGCTCATGCAGTCGCGCAACGCGTTGCTCATCACGGGCCTCGCCGCCATCGCGATGGGGCTCATCCCAGGCATGCCGTTCCTGGCGTTCCTCGCGATCGGCGGCCTGCTGCTGTTCGCGGCGGCCCGCGTGAGGGCGAACCGCGCGCGCAAGGCGGCGGAGGCGGCAGAAGCGCAGGCGACCGAATCGGCGGATGCCGCGGCCGAGGGCCCCGACGAGCTCATGGACCGCATGCGCGTGCATCCGCTCGAGATCTCGCTCGCGCCGGACATCATCGACCTCGCCGCGGGCGGCGCGGGCGACCTCCTGACTCGGGTGAAGTCGCTGCGGCGCAAGCTGGCGCTCGAGCTCGGCATCATCATGCCGCCGGTGCGGACGCGCGACAATGTCGAGCTCCCCGCCGAGACCTACGCGATCCTCATCGCCGGCGTCGAGGCGGGCCGGGGGAGCGTGCCGCGCGGACACGTGCTCGCGATCGGCGCCGACCTGGACCAGCTGCCCGGCAGGCGCGTCACGGATCCGGTCTTCGGGCTCGAGGGCAAGTGGGTGCCGGCCGAGATGTCGCACGCGGCAGACATGGCCGGCGCGACCGTGATCGACCGCGCGAGCGTCATCATCACGCACCTCTCCGACCTCGTGCAGGCGCAGGCCGACCGGCTGCTCTCGCTCGAAGACGTCCGGCAGCTCACGGAGCACCTGAAGCAGACGCATCCCGCGACGGTCGAGGAGCTCACGCCGGCCGTGCTGTCGCTCGCGGGCATCCAGAAGGTGCTGGCGGGACTGCTCGCCGAGCGCGTGCCGATCGTCGACCTGGCCCGGATCTTCGAGGCGCTCGTGCTGCGGGGCAAGACGACGACCGAGACCCCGATGCTCATCGAGGCCGCGCGCACCGCGCTCGGGCCTGCGATCGCCGCGCGCTTCGCCGAAGAGGGGCGGATCCGCGTCGTGATGTTCGATCCGCTGCTCGAGCAGCAGCTTCTCGAGGGCATGCGGGTCGTCGACGGCCAGCCGCAGATCGTGCTGGCACCGGATGCCACGCTCGACCTCCTCGACAGCATCCGTCGCACCGTGGACGAACTGGACCGATCGGGTCCGGAACCGATCCTCGTGTGCGCGCCGTCGCTGCGGCAGGCCGTGCGCAGAATGGTCGCGACGCAGGTGCGAGGGCTGCCCGTGCTGTCGTACGACGAAGCCGCGGCGGGCGGCTTCGCCACCGACGTCGTCGGAGTGGTCCGGTTGTCGCAACCCGCGCTTCCAGGTGTCAATCCGTGACGATTCCACTCGTATATCAGCGGATATGGTCTATGGTGATCTCAGGACGAGCGCGGCGCGCTCACGCCATGGAGGGCGGACATGCTTGTACTCACGCGACGAGCCGGCGAGAGCATCCTGATCGGCGATGACATCACCGTCACGATCCTGGGTGTGACCCCCGGCGGAGTGCGCGTCGGCATCGACGCGCCGCGCGACAAGGGCATCCACCGGGCCGAGATCGTCGTGGCGGTGAGCGACGAGAACCGCGGCGCCGTGCAGTCCTCCTCCGACGAAGCGGCCGAGAACGCGCTGCTGAACGCGCTGGGACGCCGGTCGGAGACGGAGTGACGGCCGGCGGGCGGTTACGTCGGATGTGCGCTGTCGCGATAGTCGTGCACGTGACGGGCGACCCCGTCGCCAGACTTCGACCCGACGAGGTGACCGCCCGTGTCCGCTCATGAGCTGAGCATGCATCTGATGCGAGAGCGCGAGATGCTCGAGCTGCTGCTGTTCAAACTCGACGTGCAGCAGATGCTCCTGGCGACCGGGAGGACGCGGTGGATTCCGCAGACCGTGAGCGAGATCGAGCGCGTGCTCGCCGCGATGCCCGTGACCGCACTCACGCGCGACACCCTTGTGGTGGCGGTCGCCGACGAGTGGGGTGTTCCGGATGCCACGACCCTGCGCGAGCTCATCGACGCCGCGCCGAGCTGCGCGTGGCGCGAGGTGCTGAGCGGGCACCTCGAGGCCATGCTGGGCCTTGCCGCCGAGATCGGCGAGCTGAAGAAGCTCAACGAGCAGCGTCTGCGCACGGCGCTCCGCGTCACGCAGGAGACGATCGCAGGCCTGGGCGTGCCCACCGGAGAGTACGACCAGTCCGGTGACGTCGTCCGCGACGGCAGCGGCTCCCGACTCCTCGACACGAGGGTGTGAGGCGACCGTGTCCACCTTCTCCGGCATCCGTCTCGCCGAATCCGGCCTCGCCGCAGCCCGGACGGGGATGAACGTCACGGGCCAGAACATCGCGAACCAGACCACGGTCGGCTACACCCGACAGCGCGTCGAGCAGACGCCTGTTCCGGCGCCCGGTCTGACCGGCCTGTGGCCTTCGGTGCTCGCCGTCGGCGGCGGAGTCGGCGTGACCGCGATCGCGCGGCTCGGTGACGAGGTGCTCGACGCGCGTGTGCGGGACGCGCTGTCGGCCTCGGGCTTCTGGAGGGCACGCGCGACCGCTGCGAGCCAGGTCGAGGCCGCGATGGCCGAACCGACCGAGGACGGTCTGGCTGCGACCCTCGACCGCTTCTGGGCCGGGTGGTCCGATCTCGCCAACGATCCGGATGCTGCGGCCGCCCACGTCGTGATCACGAACGCCCGCGTGCTCGTGGGACAGATCGCCGCGGGATACCAGTCGGTTGCGAACCAGTGGTCCGGTCTGCGTCAGCAGGTCGACCGCCAGATCTCCGATGTGAACGCTGCAGCCGAACAGGTCGCGGTGCTCAACGGGCAGATCCGCGACGCGGTGCAGTCCGGGCGCAACGCGAACGAGCTGATCGACCAGCGCAACCTGATCGTCCAGCAGCTGTCGACGACGGTCGGCGCGACGGCCACCGCCGAGACGGACGGCACGCTCACGGTGCGCGTCGACGGCAACGCGCTGGTGTCGGGAGATCGCGCCCGCGCCCTCGTCGTGGCCGGCCCGGTCGACATCGCCGACGGGGGCCGCATCACCGTCGCGTGGGCGGATCGCCCCGACATCGCGGTGGCGGTGACCGGCGGCACTGTCGGCGGCACGATCAGCGCGCTCGCGCCGGAGTACGACGGAGGCTCGCTCGCGGCTGTGGCAGCGGCCTACAACCGGGTGGCCGGCGAGCTGGCGACGGCGGTGAACGACATCCATCGCACGGGCGAGACGTCGGCCGGCGTTCCGGGCGGCGACTTCTTCGCGCTGGACCCGGCAGGCCCCGCGGCTCTCGGATTGAGCGTCGTGCCGGACGGCATCGCGGACCTGGCCCTGGGTGCGCCGGGCGCGGGTCCGCTCGATACGACGATCGCCGACCGGATCAGCGCGCTGAGCATGTCCGCCTCGGGGCCGAGCGCGACGTGGTCGACGTTCGTCACCGGCTTCGGCGTCTCGGTCGCAGGCGACCTGCACCGCGCCGACATCGCCGACACGGGCGCTGTCGCCGCGATCGCTGCGCAGCAGTCGACCGCGTCGGTCGACGGTGACGAGGAGACGATAAGCCTCCTCACGTACCAGACCGCTTACCAGGCGTCCGCCCGCGTGCTCACCGCGATGGATGAGGCGCTCGACATCCTCATCAACCGAACCGGCCTCGTCGGCCGCTGATCGTCCTGGAGCCACGATGATCGGACGGATCACCAGCAGCACGATGACCCAGCAGACGCTTCACACCCTCCAGGCGAATCTCGCCCAGAGGGATCGGCTGATGAACCAGGCCACGTCGCAGCGCGCATTCCGGACGCCGAGCGAGGACCCCGCCGCCGCAGCGAGCGCGCTCGGAGTCCACAGCGAGCAGGCGCGCGTCGCGCAGTACGCCCGCAACCTCAACGATGCGATGGCGTGGGTGACGACCGTCGACACGGCGCTCGGCGCCGGCATCGATCTGCTCAACCGTGCTCGCGACCTCGTCGTGCAAGGCGCGAACTCCGGCGCGATGAGCCCCGCGGCCCGCGACGCGATCGCGGCCGAGCTGGAGAGCATCAGCGCCGGCTTGCTCGCACAGGCGAACACGACGCTCGCGGGGCGCAGCGTCTTCGCCGGCACGAGCGATGCGGGCCGGGCCTTCGAACCGGGGACCTTCACCTTCAACGGCACGACGGGGAGCGGTGTGCAGCGGCGGATCGGCGACAACGAGACGGTGCGCGTCGACAGCGACGGCGCGGACGCGTTCGGCGAGGGGGCGACGAGCGTGTTCGCAATGCTGAACGACATCGCCGCCGAGTTGCGAGCGGGCGGCGAGATCGGGTCGAGGCTCGGCGACATCGACGCGCGCCTCGAGAGCATGATCGCGGCGCGCGGTGCGACCGGCGCGCAGCAGTCCCGGATCGAGCGCGCCTCCGCGCAGAACCTCGCCGTCTCGGTCGATCTCGAGGCTCGCCGGGCCGAAGTCGAGGACGTCGACAGCCTCGAGGTGCTCATCCGGCTCCAGTCGGCCGAGCTCACGTTCCAGTCCGCACTGCAGGTGACCGCCCGCGCTCTGCAGACCAACCTCTTGGAGTTCCTGCGATGAGCATGAGCACCGCGGCCGTCGTCGAGTTCGCATCGCCGCCGTTCGGGCTCGCGCCGCTCACGTTGTTCACGCTCGACCGCATCGACGGCGCCGAGGGGCTGTACGCGCTGCGCGCGAGATCAGAGGCGGTGCGGCTGTTCGTGCTCGACGTGCTGTCGGGCGACTTCGGCTATCGCCCGCAGCTGACCGACGGCATCCGTGATCTGATCGGGGCCGCACGCGACTCCGACGTGCGCGTGTTCGTCGTCGCCAATCCGGCCGATGACGGCGTCTGCGTCAACCTGCGCGCGCCGATCGTCATCCACCGCGAGACCGGATGCGCCGCCCAGGTGATCCTCGACGACCAGAGCTATCCGTTGCGGGCGCCGCTCGTCGCCCCTTGACAACGGATGCGGTGATAAACGAGGTAAAAACCACGCATCACCACCTTTACCAGCGAACTTTGCCATCGACGCGGTATCCTCGGAAGAGGACGTGACCGCATGCTGACGACGGCACGTCGTTCAAGTGGACAGAGTCCCGGTCTGGGTTGAGTTTTCCGGGGCTCACGTACCGCTCGCATCGGCGAGCAGCAGGGGATGGCAAGAATGAGCACGATTGCAGGGCTCGAGCAGGGGCGTGTGAGCAAGAGGGAGTTCGTGCAGCGCGTCGCGCGGCGCGGCAAGCTCCCGCTGGGGGTCACGCAGCAGGTCTACGACGCGTTCATCGAGGAGCTGATCGACCTGGTCTCGAAGGGGAACAAGGTCACGCTCACGGGATTCGGCAAGTTCTATCCGCAGGAGCACAAGGGTCACCGCGTGCGGTTCGCGGACGGTGACGGCTCCACCCAGATCGACGACTACACGGTGCTGAAGTTCTCGGCGACACGCGCGGTCAACCGGAGCGTCGCCGGTTCCTGACGACGGCACAGCCACAAGCCGCAACCACGAAGAGGCCCCGGGAGAGATCCCGGGGCCTCTTCAGCCCCCCGGCCGGTCTCAGAACGCGTCGAACGCGTAGGTGTTGTGCCCGACGAGCGTGAGCGACACGCTCACCGGCAGGTCGTCGGGAGTCTCGTCGTACTCGTCGAGGATGTCCGTCTTGTGGAGCGGGAGCTGGATCGACCCGTCCTCCTCGAACACGAGGTCGCGCGGGAGGAACGAGATGTACAGCGACCGCTGCTTGTTCCGCAGCTCGAGCGTGCGGGTGTCGTGGACGCGCTCGAACAGGTTGAGCGCCGTCTCGCCGGCGAGACAGCTGCCGTCGGCGAACTTCGCCTCGACCCGGTAGTGGCTGGGCTCGATGGCCTTGATGTTGAGGTCGTGGACGATCTCGGAGAACTGCGCCGTCGGGTTGTTGAGCTCGAACGCGATCGCCCGCAGATGGTCGTAGTTGAGTCGGACGCGGCGCGAGAACAGCGCGGCGCTCTGGACCTCGGATGCCGGGGCCTCAGGCGCCTGATCGGTGAGGTACTGGCGGACCTCGTCGGGTCCGGGGTAGTCGAACCGCATGTGGTAGTGGAATCGGCCCGGCCGGTTGACGATGTACTGGCTCACATCGTGCACGTCGTTCACGGTGACGCAGTAGATGCGCTTCACCTGCGACATGCCGTCGAACAGCGAGAGGAACTGGTGCTGCCGGTTCACCTCGCCGTGGTGGAGCTGGCGTCCGTTCGGGAAGATCTTCTCGAACTCGTCGAAGATGATCAGGCACTCCTCGAGGCTGTCGAGGAAGTCGGCGATGCCGTCGGCGTCCTGCGTCACGAGCACCACCGGGATGCCGCGGGCGATCGCCTCCTGCCCGACCATGCGCAGGAACAGCGACTTGCCCTGGCCCTTGTCACCCGACAGCAGCACGCCCAGGCTGCGATCGGTGCGCTCGTAGGAGCGGAAGATCTTCTCGACCTTCTGCTCGCGCTGTCCGTAGACGCGCTCGCCGCCGGCGGTGAGGTTCTCGACCCTCAGGAGGCTGAAGCCTTCCTTCCCGTCGAAGTGAACGCGGTACGTGCCGAGCGGAAGCGACGCGTGCGTCTTGACCGAGGAGTCGTAGACGCGGATGCGAGTGCCTGTCTCAACGTATGTACTTGCCACGAGCGATCTCTCTCGATTCTCATGAAACTCTCATCTACCGGTCCGGAGACAAAAGTATCGGGAGCCGAGGGAGTTTGCATTTTCCGCTGGGAGTGTTGAGGTGAACTTGCGGAAATCCTGCGAAACGAGGAGAAACAGGCGGGCCGGATGACGCCCATGAGCGGTCGTGCGGCTAGCCGCAGTTCGGGCGACAGCCTCGCTGGGTGGTCGCGTCGACGAGCACCGAGCCGATGTCGGTCGGCTGCAGCGCCTGATACGCCGCACCGTCTGTGGCGGCGGCGATCTGCTCCAACGCGGCCTGGTCGGTATCGGGACCGTAGCCGATCGCGATCACCGCGACCGGCTTCGACGGATCCCGCAGCTTCTCGAGCTCGGCGAGGAGGCCGGGCAGGTCGAGGCCGTCGTCCTCCTCGTTGTAGCCGTCGGTGTTGAGCAGGACCAGGTTCACCTGCCCGGGCACGTACGTCTCGCGCATGTACTTCACCGCCGCGAGGACACTGTCGTAGAGTCCGGTCCCTCCGCCCACGAAGCGGTCGAGCGAGTTCGCCGTGTCGATCGTGAGCTGCTTGTGCGCCGGGGCGCCGAGCGATCCGAAGGGCACGATCTCCTCCCAGTCCTGTCCGCCGCTCCGGCGGCTCGAGAACACCCAGATGGCGAGCGAGGACTCATCCGACATCGAGTCGATCGCGCGCACGGCTGCCTGCTCGAACAGGTCTATCCGGCTCATGTCGCCCGTCGCCGGCTGCGACATCGATCCCGAAACGTCGTTGAGTGCCAACATGCGCGACGGAGCAGTCAGGACCTCCCACGTGCGCAGCGCCTCGGCCTGGTTCGCACCGTCCGTGGGCTCGGTCGCGACGCTCGGGGCGCCGCCACCGTCCGTGAGCGGCGCACCCGAGGCGGCACGCAGGCCGTGCTCGGCCAGCAGGTCGCTCGCGTCGGCGACCGCCGCGGTGAGCGCGTCGACGGCCTCGAGAGTGTCGCCTGCGGCATCCGCGACCGTCACCAGCGACACCGTCACGGTGGGCTTCACGTCCACGGGGTAGATCGGCACCAGCGGAGCGGCGTCGCTGTCGGCGTACAGGGCCTGTTCGGTCGTGATGGCGACGGTGGGCGAGGCCGCAGCGGATGCCGCGGCCAGCGCGTCGCCCGTCGTGGGAACCACGGCCTCGGCGTCGAGGCCGAGTACGAGACCGGTGAACGCGCGTGCGTCGCCGCCGACCGCGGTCTGCAGCGCGAGCAGGGCCGCGGCGCTCGCCGACGCCGACGACGGGTCGGGCAGCACGGCCGCGACCGCACCCTGGGCGAGGCTTGCGAACCCGGCTTCGGCGCCGAGGGCACGCGCGGTGGGGTCGGTCGCCGCGAAGACCACCGGCGTGCTCGCGATGGGATCGCTGACGATGAGCTCCGGGGCATCCGCGCCCGCCGGCTCGCGCTGGCTGGAGACGCGCGCCGGCCACATCGACGAGTCGGGGACCCATACATCGAACTCCAGAGCGGTTCCCTGCGCCAGGGCGGCCGCGGTGACCGCGCTGTCTTCAGTCGTGATGGTCGTCTCCGGGCAGTCGGAGCGATCGCCCGCCATGTCGGCGACGATCGCCTCGAGCGCGCCGGCGACCACCGGGTCGGCCGTGATGTCGAGACTCGCGGGCAGGCAGTCACCCGCGACTGCGGGTTCCTGCGGCTGGCCGGACTCGCCGGCGGCCCCGCGGATGAACACGACGCTCAGCACGACGACGAGCGCGACGACGAGGGCGCCGGTGATGCTCAGGAGGATGATCGAGCGCCGGCGCCGCTGCTGCGCACGGGCGGCCGCGCGCGTGCGGATGCCGGCGGTATCGGTGCTCGGCTGCATTCGGACCACATGCACTCCGATGAACGGCGGGTGGGGAGCCCGCTACTGGGGAGACGGCGTCGTACCTGGGGACGGGGTCGTCCGTCTGGGGGAGACTCCAGGGGAGTCTAGGCGACGGTCGCCGAGACCCGAAAAGACGCTCTCCCGCCCCCGGGACTCCGTGCGGCATCCATCCCGCCTGGTCGATGTGCTCGCGGTTACTGCAGCGCACGCACCTCGACGGGCGACTGCACGGCGCGCGAAGCGCGCGCGGCCCACTCGATCGCGGTCGCCTCGTCGGACGCCTCGATCACCCAGAATCCGCCCACGTACGCGGGCGCCTGCACGAACGGCTCGTCGAGCACGCGCACGTCGCCCGACGACGCGTCGACGGTCTTGGCGGTCGACGGCGGGTGGAGTCCGCCTGCGTAGCGCCACACGCCGGACTCCTTCAGTGCGGTGTTGAACTCCTCGACCGCGGCGATCACCGCGGCGAGCGCATCGGGGTCGCTCTCCTGCATCGAGGCCATGGTGGGCTCCGTCTCGGAGTCGTGGGGCATGGTCAAGAAGTACTCGTTCATCGGTCGATCCTCTCGTCGGGGCGCGGTGGACGCCCTCACTGAAGCGTCGAACGGGACCGACCGGAATCGACATGCGGTTGCGCGTTCGTCTTCGACCGCCTGGTCGGTCAGGGCTGGAGCGCCCGCCGCATGGTGCTCATGAGGGCGCGCACTGCGTTCTCGAGCCCTTCGTCGTCGGGTGGACTCGTGATGAGCCAGGTGTCCATCGCCTTCCCCATGCCCATGGCCAGGGCGATGATGAGGCCCGGGGGCAGGTCGGTGCGCACAGCGCCGATCGCCTGACCCGTCGCGAGCGTCTCGGTGAGCCAAGGCATCGCCTCCTGCTCGGCCTCGTGCTGCGCGGATCTCAGCGCGGGGGTCCCCGCGCCGGACAGCCAGTCGCGCAGCACGGCGCCGAGCCGCGGAGAGGCGGCGAGCCTGCGCATGAGGTGCAGGCACTGCGACTCCAGCGATGCCCAGAAGGCATCGGGGTCGGTGCGGGCGGGGAGCGGCACGCCGCCGCCCTCGGCGAGCAGTTGCTGCAGACCATCACGGATGACGTGCGTGTACAGGTCCTCCTTGTCGTCGAAGTAGTAGTACATCGAGCCTTTGGAGACCCCGGCGTTCGAGATGATGCGGTTCAAGGACGCCCCGCGATAGCCGTGGGCCGCGAACTCGTCGAGAGCGGCGTCGAGGATCCTCGTCTGCTGCTCGTCGGCGAGTCGGTGGAAGCGCGGGCGCGGCATGCGACCATTCAACCGTTCGGCGTCGGCGGGAGCTCGATCGGATCGCGCAGACTTCGTCCCATCGCGAGCCGCGACACGAGCGGGACGCCCATGAGGCCGATGACTGCCGCCCGGAGCCAGAGTTGCGCGCGATTGCGCGGGGCGAACGCCGAACCGAGTCCGATCGCCGCATCCTGTTTGTCGCCCACCACCCTCTTCAGTCGATCCTCGTAGGAGCTGAACGCCGCCCGGTGGTCGCCATCCGTCTCGTGGAGCGCGCACGCGAGGACGAACGCCTCGACCATCGCCAACGCGGATCCCTGGCCCGCGAGCAGCGACGGGCAAGCCGCCGCATCGCCGATGAGCGCGACGCGGCCCTTCGACCACTGCGGCATCCGGATCTGGCTCGCCCGATCCATGTAGAACGTGCGCGCCCGCGGCATCTGCTCGAGGACGCCGGGAACGTCGCCGCCCATTCCGCGGAGTCGACGCCGCAGCAACGACTGCTGCTCGCCCACATCGTCGATCGGGACGTCGCCCTCGTGCCGGAAGATGAAGCAGAACATGGTGGCGTCGTCGTGCAGTGCCAATCGCAGCATCTGCGCACCGACCTCGGTGTGAGTCACCGCGATGAGCTCCTCGCGCGGTCGGTAGCCCTCGAGGTCGAAGGCGGCCACGGTGATCCCGAGGTAGCGCTCGTACTGCTTCTCGGGGCCGAACGAGAGCGAGCGGATGCGGGAGTGCAGTCCGTCCGCACCGACGACGAGGTCGAACTCGCGCTCCACCCCGCTTTCGAACCGAACCCGCACGCGGGTGCCGTCGTCGTCGAGGGTCTGGACCGAGTCGCTGAAGATCGTCTCTGCGCTGCCCTCCATCGCGCAGTAGACGGCTCGCGAGAGCTCGGATCGGCCGACGGTGACGTAGCGCCCGCCCGCGGCGCCTTCGATCACGCGCACCGGATCCAGGTGCGCGATCCGTCGACCGGTGCGCGACACTTCACGCATCTCGCGGACGTGATACCCCTCGTCCATCAGTCGCGGGACGATGCTCATGCGCTCGGCCACATCGAAGCCCGTGCCCCAGAAGTCGACGACGTACCCGCCCTCGCGCAAGTGGGGCGCGCGTTCGACGAGCGTCGGCTCGTGCCCCGTGCGCAGCAGCCAGTATGCGAGCGTGGGCCCGGCGATACCTGCCCCCGCGATGAGGATCCTCACGTCACACCTTCTAGACCAACGGTTCGACCACTGGTCTAATAGTTCCACCGTCGCGTGCGTCGCGCCAGAGGTGCCCGTCGATTCCTCGGCGTCGCCCGGCGTGCGAGGATGTGCGCATGAGCGGTCAGCCGGGACCCGGCGCGACTCCGACCCTGCGGTTCCTGGGCGGCGCCGACTCCGTGACGGGCTCGCGGTTCCTCATCGAGTTCGAGTCGACGCGCGTGCTCGTCGACTGCGGGATGTTCCAGGGCTACAAGGTGCTGCGCGAGCGCAATCGCGCGCCCTTCCCCGTGCCGCCCGATTCGATCGACGCCGTCGTGCTCACGCACGCCCACCTCGACCACTCGGGATACGTGCCCGCCCTCGTGCGCGACGGGTTCGACGGCCCGGTGTACGCGACGCCGGCCACGACGGACCTGGCCGGGATCATGCTGCCCGACAGCGGCTACCTCGCCGAGGAGGAGGCGAAGCGCGCGGAGCGCCGCGGATACTCCAAGCACGCCAAGCCGCTTCCGTTGTATACGGCGGAGGACGCCGAGCGGTCGCTCGCGAGCTTCGTGCGCGTCGACTTCGACACTCCGCACGACGTGGGGAGGGGCATCCGGTTCACCTTCGTGCCTGCCGGCCACATCCTCGGTGCGGCGGGCGTGCGCGTCGAGGTCGGCGGGCGCTCCGTGCGGTTCACGGGTGACCTCGGCCGCCCGCACGACCCGATCATGCAGCCGCCGCGCCCGCTCGAGCCGGCGGACGTGCTCGTCACGGAGTCCACCTACGGCGACCGCAGCCATCCGACGATCGACCCCGAGGATGTGCTCGCCGACGTCGTGGGCCGCGTGGTCAAGCGCGGCGGGGTCGTGCTCATCCCTGCGTTCGCCGTCGGACGCACCGAGACGGTGCTGTACCACCTGTCGCGCCTGATCGACAGCGGTCGCGTTCCGGATGTGCCGGTGTTCCTCAACAGCCCGATGGCGATCGACGCCGCGGGCATCTATCAGCGGTACCCCCGCGAGCACCGCGTCGACCCGCAGCGATTCCGGCGGATGTACGAGCTCGCGAACCTCGTCCACGATGTCGACGAGTCGAAGCTCCTGAACCTGCGCGGCGGGCCCATGGTCATCCTGTCTGCGAGCGGCATGCTCACGGGCGGGCGGATCCTCCACCACGTCGCCGCCTACGCCGGAGACAAGCGCAACGCGATCGTGCTCGTCGGCTACCAGGCGGGCGGCACGCGCGGATCCGCGCTGCTGGGCGGCGCGACCTCGCTGCGGATCTTCGGCAACGACGTTCCGATCCGCGCCGAGGTGGTGTCGATCGACGGGATGTCGGCGCATGCGGATGCCGACGAACTGTACGACTGGCTCGCCGCGGTCGACGTGCCGCCCGACATCGTCTACCCCGTGCACGGTGAGCGCGACGCGGCCGACGCGCTGCGCGCTCGCCTGCAACGGCAGCTCGGCTGGCGCGCCCGCGTGCCCGAGCACCTCGAGACGGTGCGGATCTGAGCTCAGCGCTGCGTGTCTTCGGACACCCGCCCGTCGGACCCGGTCACCTCACGAACCTCCGAGTCCCGGCCGCCTCGCAGCGCCCGCCAGAGCACGAACACGCCGGCCGCGATGACCAGCATCGGCCACACGTAGTTGAGGACGACGAACCACTCGCCCGCCCCGAAGAGGATGAGGACCCCGGCGAGAGTGAGGGCCGCGGCCGGGACCCACGCCCATGTGCGACGCCGCGCGCCGCCGGGCAGCAGCGCCACGAGCGCGAACGTGGTCGCGAGCCCGAACAGGAAGATCGCACCGGCCACCGACGCGCCCACGATGCCCGTCACGCCTGCGACGACGGCGATCGTCAGGAGCGCGCCGGCCGGGATGATCGCCCACCATCTGGCGGTGCCGCGGAGGTACACCGCCCAGAACCCGATGCTGAGCGCGCCGAAGAACGGCACTTCGGCCCCTCCGCTGACGGCGGTGTCGAGCTGCAGGATCGTGGCGACCGCCGCACCCGCCAGCGCTGCGCCGGGGAGCGCCGCCCACCACGCGGGCCGGTCGGCGAAGAACACCCACCAGAAGACCCCGCTGCCCGCGGCCAGGAGGGCGGCCCACACGACCGGGGGAGTCGTCAGCACGCCGGTCGCCTCGAGCAGGAGCAGCGTCCCCGCGACGAGGATCAGCACGCCCAAGCCGATCTGGACGGAGAGGCGTCTCATCGTCCTGCCTCCGTCTCAGGTCCGCGCTCTTTCGGCGGATGCCACAGGCGTGGCGAGCTCGTCGGCGATCGCATCCGCCCACGCGTCGATCTCATCCCACTCGCGGAAGTCGCCGTTGGGCAGCAGGTCGCGAATCGCCGGCATCCACACGACCATCCGGTCGGCGCCGCGCAGCTGCTCGTGGTCGTACGCGCCGCGGAACACCTTCTTGCCACGCGGACCCAGCAGTCCCTCGTACTCGGCGAACTGCTTCGGCTCCGCCTCCTTCAGGACGTCCTTGCCGTCCTTGTCGACGACGTCCGTGCCGAGCGGACCGCTGGCGAAGAGCCAGACGGGGTGGGCGGAGAGCTCGGCAGCGTGACGCTCGACGAACTTCCTCGCGCCTTTGCGCCAGTTGAAGGCGTAGACCGCCGAGCCCACGACGTACGCGTCGAACCCGGATGCGTCGTCGATGTCCATGCACGAGCGGACGCTCACCTCATGCCCGCGCTCGCCGAGACGGTCGCCGAGTCGCTCGGCGATGCCCTGCGTCGCGCCGTACTTGCTCGCGTAGGCCACCAGGATCTTCATGGTCGTTCCCCCTCCATCGGTCGGAACCTCAGCGATTCACTGTAGGCGGGCGCCGCCCGGGGACGAGGTACGAAGGTCCCGCGGTCACGCGTATCCTGACCGGCAGCGTCGACCCACACCGAAGGAGGTGCGCGATGACCGCCGCTCCCGCCCCGTTCACCACCGACGACTTCCGAACGCGCATGGAGCGCGCCGTGGAGGACGCCGTCGCGGAGGGGCTCGACGGCCTGCTGGTGACCCCCGGACCGGACCTGCTGTGGCTCACGGGCTACAGCCCCACCGCGATCACCGAGCGGCTGACGCTGCTCGTGCTCAGCACCGACGCCGAACCGCGGATGCTCGTGCCCACGCTCGAGCGACCTGACCTGGACTCCGCGGTGGGCGCATCGGCGCTCTCGATCAGCGACTGGCGCGACGGGCAGGACCCTTACGACGTCGCCGCCGAGCTGCTGCGGCCCGGAGCGCAATACGCCGTCTCGGATTCGACGTGGGCGATGCACCTTCTCGGGCTGCAACGTCGGGTCGCCGGCACGCGGTACTACGCGATCACCGAGCGGCTCCCCATGCTCCGTGCGGTGAAGGACGCCAACGAGCTCGCGCGCCTCGAGGCGGCGGGGTGCGCCGCGGATGCCGCGTTCGAAGAGATCCTGAACGTCTCGTTCGCAGGGAGGAGGGAGACGGACGTCGCGGCCGACCTCGCACGGCTGCTGCGCGACTTCGGCCACGAACAGGTCGACTTCACGATCGTCGCGTCGGGTCCGAACGGCGCGAACCCGCACCACGAGGCGGGCGAGCGCACGATCGCCGAAGGCGACATGGTCGTGATGGACTTCGGCGGACTCATGCACGGGTACGGCTCCGACACGACGCGCACCGTCGCGGTCGGCGAGCCCGCCGCGCAGATGCGCGAGGTGCACGACATCGTCCGTGCGGCCCAGGAGGCCGCGTTCGAGGCGGTGCAGCCGGGCGTCGCGTGCCAGGAGATCGACCGCGTCGCTCGCGGGGTCATCACGGATGCGGGTCACGGCGACGACTTCATCCATCGGACCGGTCACGGGATCGGCATGACCACCCACGAGCCGCCGTACATGGTCGAGGGGGAGGAGCGCCCGATGGTGCCCGGCATGTGCTTCTCGATCGAGCCGGGCATCTACCTCGCGGGGCGGTTCGGCGTGCGCATCGAGGACATCGTCACGGTCACGGAGAACGGCGGGCGGCGCCTGAACAACACGACGCGCGAACTGGTCGTCGTCGAGTGACCATGCCGGTGACGCATCACTACGAGGATGTGCCCTCGGCCGGCACAGCACGGCTCGCGACCGATGACTCGCACTACCTCTCCGAGGGGCCGGTGTGGGACGGCATCCGCGAGAGGATCCTGTGGGTCGACATCATGAGCGGCACCGTGCACTCGGGGCGCCTGCGCGCAGACGGCACCATTCAGGCCGAGGAGCGGTACGACTTCCCGGATACGGCCGGAGCGGTCGCGGTCGCGGAGAGGGGTGAGCTCGTCGTCGCAGGAAGGCACCGCCTCTACTTCCGTTCGGCGGACGGAGTGATCCGCGCGGGGGTGGAGCTCATCTCGGGGGACGAGCGTCGCTTCAACGACGGCAAGCCGGACCCGCGGGGGCGTTTCGTCGTCGGCACACTGGGCCCGGGTGGAGAGCTGCTGATGCGGGTCGACGGCGACGAGGTGACCGTGCTCGACGACGACCTCACACTCTCGAACGGGCTCGCGTGGTCGACGGACGGCGGGCGCTTCTACAGCATCGACACGTGGAGCAAGCGCATCCACGTGCGCGACTACGACGCCGCCACCGGAGCGACCGGCCGGCGTGAGCTCTTCGCGCGGTTCGAGCACGGCGCCCCCGACGGGATGACGACGGATGCCGAGGACCACCTGTGGGTCGCGATGTGGGGCGAGGGGTGCGTCCTGCGCATCTCGCCGGCCGGACGAATCGTCGCGCGGATCGACGTCCCGGCTCCGCACACATCGTGCGTCCAGTTCGCCGGTCCGGAGCTCGACACCCTCGTCATCACGACGGCGACCGAGCACCTGACCGCCGAGCAGCTGCGAGCCAGCCCGCTGTCGGGGCGACTGTTCACCGCCAGGCCGGGCGTGCGCGGCAATCCGCCGTACCTCTGGAACGGGCGAAGCTCCCGAGCGGGCGCGTGACCGTCGGCTGAGCCCGCTTTCACCCGCAGCGCGCGATTCCGCCCGCTCCCAGCGTGACCGCGGTCGGCCATCACCTGCAACGCGCCGACGTGGGCGGCAGCGAAGGCCCCACCGCCGCCGAGGACGAGCCCCAGGGCAGGATCGTCGACCACCACCGCGACCTCCTCCCGTGAGGTGCTAGCGAACCTACACCTCCCTCCGCGACCCTGACAGCGGCCGGAGGGGTCGTTCGGCGGACGCCGCGGTGCGCGGTCAGTGGTGGAACACGCCGGGGCGCCACCCCTCGGCGGGCAGCGGATGCCGCGGCATCGGATGCTTGCCTTATTCGCAATAGATTATTAGTATTTCAATTATTACGGAGACCTTTGGTATCGGCGACGGGGCCGGTCATGACGATGCAGTCCAGGAAAGGAATCACAGCATGAGATCACGCAGGCGTACGTGGATGGGGATCGCGGGCATGGTTGCGGCGCTCGCGCTCGTCGCGGGTTGCTCCAGCACCAGTGGCGGGGCAGCGCAGACTTCGGCGCCGAGCGACGGTCCCGTCGACCCCGAGTGGGAGGCCGTCGTCGAGGCGGCGAAGGAAGAGGGCAAGGTCGTCTGGTACACCGTTGCACCGGAGACAGCGCGCGAGGGGCTCAAGGCCGCGTTCGAGGAGAAATACCCAGAGATCAAGGTCGACGTCCGCGTTATCGGAACCGCCGACATGACGGCGGCGCTCGAGGCAGAGCACGCGACGGGCGCCGAGGGCGCCGATGTAGTTACGTCCGTGAACTTCGCGTGGCTCGAGGAGAAGCTCGCCGAGGGCGACTGGTTCACCGACCTCGAAGGGCCCTCGTTCGAGGACCCCGAGTGGGTTGAGAGCGACTGGATCCGTGACGACAAGCTGATCCTCTCGCCGCTCGGCCTCCTGGTCGTCGGCTGGAACACGCAGCTGTTCAACGGCGAGATCGAGAGCTACGAAGACCTCCTCGACCCCGCGTACGGCGACGGGGCGATCGGCGTCGTCGACCCCGCGATCATCGCCATCCACGCCGACTGGTACCAGTTCCTCGAAGACAGTACGAGCGACGGCTACCTCGAGAAGCTCGCGAAGCAGAAGCCGACCGTCTATGCCAGTGCGCTCGCGATGCAGGAGGGCCTGCTGGCCGGCGAGATCGCTATCGGCATGTTCGTCTCCGCCGCCGACATGTCGGTGCGCAAGGAGGAGGGCGCGCCGATCGAGTACGTTGTGCCGGACCCGGTCTGGGGCGTGCCGAACGTGTTCATGGCGGTCGAGTCGGCCAAGAACCCGAACGCGGCGCAGGTGTTCCTCGACTTCTTCGCATCGGAGGAGGGTCAGCGCGCCACCGCCCACGGCGGTGCCACGCCGCTCAGCGCGGTGCAGCCCGACACGATCGGCGCCTCGTCGAACGTGCAGCTTCTCGACTCCGAGCGAGTTCTCGACCTCGAGTGGTGGGAAGAGTACACGGCCAAGTGGAACGAGCTCTTCCGCTGAGCCTGATCCGCAGTCGACCTGCGCGTGGCCCCGTCATCTGATGGCGGGGCACGCGCGGAACGGAGAACTCCCGCATGCCCATCAGCCACAAGATGCTCATCGGCGACGGCTCGGTCGACGCCCTCGACGGCGCGACATTCCCGAGTGTCAACCCCTTCACAGGTGAGGTGTGGGCGGAGGTGCCGCTGGCGACCGAACACGACGTGGATCGCGCGGTGCGTGCGGCCGAGGAGGCGCTCGACGGCGAGTGGGGCCGGCTCACGCCGACGGCACGAGGCAAGCTCATCCACCGGCTGGCCGATCTCATCGAGGAGAACGTCGAGGGGCTCGCGGTCGCCGAGTCGAAGGACAACGGCCGGCTCCTGCGTGAGAACCGCGCCCAGATCGCGCAGCTTCCGGACTGGTATCGGTACTTCGCGGGCGCGGCCGACAAAGTGCAGGGGTCGGTCATCCCCTCGGCGGACCCCTCATTCCTCATCTACACGCGCCGTGAGCCGATCGGCGTGGTGGGCGCGATCCTCCCGTGGAACGCCCCCCTGCTCGTCCTGACCTTCAAGCTCGCGCCGGCGCTCGCGGCGGGGTGCACCTTCGTCGCCAAGCCCGCCGAGCAGACGCCGGTGACGACGCTCATGCTCGGCGAGCTCGTGCAGCAGGCGGGGTTCCCCGCCGGCGTCTTCAACGTCGTGACCGGGTTCGGCGACGTCGGTGCGGCGCTCAGCGCCCACGAAGGCGTGGCGAAGATCGCCTTCACCGGATCGACCGCCACGGGCATGGAGGTCATGCGTTCCGCCGCCGGACACCTCGCGCCTGTGACGCTCGAGCTCGGGGGCAAGTCCCCGAGCATCGTGTTCGACGACGCCGACCTCGACACGACCGTCGAGGGCATCGTGGGCGGCATCTTCGCGGCATCCGGCCAGGTCTGCACCGCCGGTTCGCGCCTGCTCGTCCACCGCTCGGTGCACGACGAGCTCATCGCCCGACTCGCCGACCGCGCGCGGACGATGCGCCTGGGAGACCCGCTGCTCGATACGACCGAGATGGGGCCGATCGCGTTCGAGGCGCAGCTGCAGAAGATCGAGCACTACGTGGAGAGTGGAGTGCGCCAGGGGGCGCAGCTCGTGGTCGGCGGGCGGCGCCCGGCCGAGCCCGCGACTGGGTGCTTCATCGAGCCGACGATCTTCACGGACGTCCGCAACGACATGGACATCGCGCGCGACGAGATCTTCGGACCGGTGCTGTCGGTCATTCCGTTCGACGCGGATGACGACGCGATCGCGCTCGCGAACGACACGCATTACGGACTCGCGGCGGGTGTGTGGACCCGTGACGTCAAGCGCGCCCACCGCACGGCGGCCGCGCTGCGTGCCGGGAGCGTGTGGGTCAACACCTACCGGAAACTCTCGTTCAATGTCCCGTTCGGCGGGTACAAGCACAGCGGCATAGGCCGCGAGAACGGCTTCGACGCGGTCCTCGACTTCACCGAGACCAAGTCGGTCTGGATCGATGTCTCGCCGGAGGCGGGCGTCGCGTGACCGCGCGCACAGCAAGGAAGGCACGATGAAGTTCGGACTGTTCCAGACGCCGTTCATCCACCCGAAACGGTCGGCGCGTGAGACCTTCCGCTGGGCGGTCGAGCAGGCTGTGCAGGCCGAGGCCGCCGGCCTCGACGAGGCGTGGATCGGCGAGCACTTCACGAACGCGTGGGAGCATCCCGAATCCCGAGCTCGCGCTTGCGTACGCCGCGCTCGAGACGGAGCGCGTCACGATCGGGCCGGCGGCCCACCTGGCTCCGTACCACCACCCCGGACACCTCGCGTCGCAGGCGGCGTGGCTGAGCAACATCGCCGAGGGCCGCTACATCCTCGGGCTCGCCACCGGACTGAACCCGTTCGACGGGATGCTCCAGGGCGTCGATCCGGCGGCGGACAAGCTCGCGATGACGATCGAGTCGCTCGACGTCATGGAGAAGGTCTGGGCCGGCGAGCCGTTCGAGCACGAAGGGACGCACTGGAAGTCCTCGCTGCCGGATGTCCCGCGCGAAGTGCAGGAGATGCGGTCGCTGCGGCCGTACGGAGGTTCGCTCACAGTCGCGCTCGGCGGTGCGAGCCCGGGCTCGACGTCCATCAAGCTCGCGGGCGCGCGCGGGTTCGCCCCGATGTCGTTCGGGGCGAGCGACGACGTCATCGCCAACCACTGGAGGACTTACGTCAACGCGGCCCGCGAGGCCGGGCGCGAGCTTCCGGAGGATCACTCCCAGCACCGCGTCACCCTCACGATCGTTGTGGCCGACACGGATGCCGAGGCGATGGACCTCGTGCGCAACGGGCCCATCGCCACCACGTGGCTGGAGTACATGGTGCCCCACGAGCAGCTGCGTGCCCAACGATCGAAGGTGAAGCCGGTGTGGGATCCGGGTGCCACCATCGACGAGCTCGCGCGCGGCCACATGTACGTCGGCAGCCCCGCGACGGTCGCGGAGAAGCTAAACGCGATGATCGAGGCCTCGGGCGGCTGGGGCACGGCGCTCGTCCTCGGCTACGACTTCATCGACGAGCCGGAGCGGTGGAACGAGAGCCTCCGTCTGATCGCCGAAGAGGTGAGGCCGCGCATCATCGAGAAGCGGCCGGCGGACGTCATCGACTGACAGGGGAACGCATGAAGGTCAATCTCGGACTCGGCCCGCACAACTCGTTCGACATGATGCGGTTCCACGATCGCGACACGAGCCGGCCGCAGGCGATCGCCGACTCGGTGATCCTCGAGAAGATCCATGCGGTCGGCGACCTCGCCGAGCCGCTCGGATTCGACGGGCTGTGGTTCCCCCAGCACTTCGGCAGTCCGTACGGGATGTGCCCGAACCCGCTGCAGGTGCTCGCGTACTTCGCCGGCCGGACGGAGCAGATCAGCTTCGGCACCATGATCATCGTCGCGCCGTGGTGGCAGCCGGTGCAGCTCGCGCACGAGATCGCGTACCTCGACAACCTCTCGGGCGGGCGCTACGAGGTCATCGGCCTGGGGCGCGGCGTGGCGAAGACGGAGTTCGACGCGCTCGGCGTGCCGCGGGACGAGAGCCGGGAGCGACTCGACGAGACGATCGAGATCCTGACGCTCGCGCTCACCCAGGAGCGCTTCTCGTACGAGGGCGAGATCTTCACGATCCCCGAGATGTCGATCCGCCCGCGGCCGATGAGCCCCGATCTCGCGACCCGGCTGCACGGGGCGTCGTCCACCGGCCCGTCGCTCGAGAAGAACGCGCGCGCGGGGCTCACGCCGCTCTTCGTCGGCAACAAGCCGCTCGACGTGGCGGCGCAGGAGGTGCGGCGGGTCAACGAGATCCGTCGAGCGGCGGGAATGGAACCCGTCCAGCCGAAGAACGTGCTGTTCGCCTACTGCGCGGCGTCGGACGAAGAGGCGCAGCGCGCGGCCGACTACATCGAGCACGCCAACCGTGACGTGCGGCTCCACTACGGCTTCGACGACCCGTCGAACTTCGAAGGCGTCAAGGGGTACGAAGCGTATGCCGAGGGGCGCGGTGCCGCCACCGCGGCGACCATGGGCCAGTCGCGTCGCTACGACGAGTCGAACCTCCTCATCGGCTCACCCGAGACGATCATCGAACGCATACGCGGGCTTCAGAAGGTGTGCTCGTTCTCCGAGATCACGATCAATCCGTACTTCGGGGAGATGCCTCTGCCCGAGGTTGAGGCGAGTGTGCGCCTCTTCGCTCAAGAGGTCCTGCCCGTGATCCACGAGATGGACGCTCCGCTCCACCCCCATGCGAGTGGTGGGTGACGCACGTGCACACGGGAGCCGGAAGCAGGTCGGCCGCGACATGAGCCGCGAACTCGACATCACCGTCGTGCGCGACGCGCTGGCGCGCGTGTATGCGGACGCGCGCGTTCCGATCGGCGCGGTCGCCGCCGTTTCGCATCGCGGAGCGGCGCCGGCCACGGTCGTGCTCGGCACCCGCACCACCGACGGCGCGCCGATCGACGAGTCGGCCATCTTCCAGATCGCCTCGATGACCAAGCCGGTGACGACGGTGGTCGCGCTCCAGCTCATCGAGGAGGGTCGGCTCAGCCTGAACGCGCCGATCGCGGAGTGGATCCCCGAGCTCACCCGCCGACAGGTGCTCGCCGTCGACGCGGAGGCCACCCGCGCCGCCCACCGCGAGATCACGGTGGAGGACCTGCTCACCCAGCGCTCCGGCATCCCCTACGCGCACGACGCGACCGGTGAGGTGCGTCGTCGCATGGAGAGCGAACTCGGCCCGCCGCTGGGCGGTCCGCACGATCCGGACGAGTGGGTCGGTCGGTTGCGGCGGATACCGCAGTCGTTCGATCCCGGTGCGAGATTCCAGTACGGGCTCTCGACGGACATCCTCGGCGTGCTCATCCGGCGAGCGCTCGGAAGAGGGCTCGGCGAGGTCATGGCGGAGAGGGTCTTCGGACCACTGGGAATGCGCGACACGGGATTCCGGGTGCGCCCGCAAGACCTGCCGCGGCTCGCGCGCATGTACCGCGCGACCCCGGATGGCCCGGTCGACGTGAGCGTCGTCGTCTCGGAACCCCCTGTGTTCGAGTCGGGGGGCGGCGGGCTGTACTCGACGGTCGGCGACTATCTGCGCTTCCTCGGCATGCTGCGCGGCAGCGGGGCGATCGACGGCGTGCGGCTGCTCTCGCCGGAGTCCGTCGCGGCGATCGCGACGAACCGCCTCACCCCCGCGCAGCGCGCGCTGCCGGCGCTCGGCGCGGACGAGTACTTCGCGACCCACGGCTTCGGTTACGGCGTGGCCGTGCTGCTCGAGCCGGAGTCGCTGCCCACGCGATTCCGACCCGGACGAGGGTCGTACGGCTGGTCGGGCGGCTTCGGGACGTGGTGGCTCATCGACCCCGAGAACGACCTCCAGCTCGTGCTCATGGCGCAGTTCGAGACGGCGACCTCGCCGTTCGTCTCGACGGGAGTCGACGGTGGACGCCTTGGCCACTTCCGGCGCCGAGACGTGATCGCGTTCTGCGAGGCCGTCTACCGGCAGATCGACACCGAACCCTGAACCCGACCCCCCATCGAAGGAGGATTCCATGAAGGTCTTCTCAGCACTCGCCCGCTCCCTCGCCGTCGACCACGGGGTCACGACCGTATTCGGACTCCTCGGTGCGGGGACGATGATGATCGTCGACGACCTCGTGAACCGCCACGGCGGCCGCTGCATCCGGATGGTCCGCGAGGACGGCGCCGTGCTGGGAGCCCTCGGATACCAGCATTCAACCGGTCGCCTCGGCGTCGCCGCCGTCGGTGCCGGCCCCGCCCTCACCAACGCGTTCACCGCCCTCGTCGAGGCGGCGCGGAATCACAGCCCTCTGCTCGTCATCGCCGATGACCGGTTCGAGATGCACGGGAACGTGCAGGGCATCGACCAGGCATCCGTCGTCGCGCCGACGGGAGCCGCGTACCTCGAGGTGCGCAGCCCGGAGACGGCCGTCGAGGACCTGGCCCGTGCGGTGCGACTCGCGTTCGCCGAGCAGCGGCCGGTCGTCCTCGACCTCCCGGTGTCGATCGCGATGTCCGACGCCCCCGATGCCGCGCCCGACCTCACGGCGGAGGAACCGGTCGCACCCGCTCTCGTGCCCGCCGAGATCGACGCCGCAGCCACGCTCATCGAGCACTCGGAGAGGCCGCTCGTCCTGGCGGGGTGGGGCGCCTATCTGGCGGGCGCGCGCGGCGAGCTCGATCGCCTCGCCGAGCGGCTCGGTGCACCCGTCGCCACGACGATGAAGGCGAAGAGCTTCTTCTCGGGCTCGCCGGCGAGCATCGGGACGTTCGGCGGGTTCTCCTCGCCGCACGCGAAGTCGGTGATCCGCGACGCCGACCTGATCATCGCGTTCGGAGCCGGCCTCAACGAGTGGACGGGCGACCATGGCGCCCTCCTCGAGGGCAAGGCGGTCATCCAAGTCGATCGCGAGCGCGAGCACATCGGTCTCACGTACCCCGCGACCCTCGCTGTCATCGGCGACGCCCGAGACGTCGCCGTCGCCGTCGATGCCGAGCTGGACCGGCGCGGTGCGCCGCGTCGGGAGCAGTGGTCCGCCCCCGCCGCATCCGCCCCTTCTCCGACCTCTCCGGGGACGGTCGAGCTCCACGCGTTCACGCGCTGGCTCGAAGAGGCGAAGCCGGATGCCGCGAACGTCGTCACCGACGGCGGACGCTACGTCATCGCGCCCATGCAGCACCTGACGGTCGAGGATCCGCGGCACTGGCTCGCGCCGATCGGCGGCTTCGGGTCGATCGGCCTTGCGCTGGGCGCGTCGATCGGGGTCGCCGTCGCGCGACCGGCGGCGCCCACGGTCCTCGTCATCGGCGACGGCGCATTCATGATGTCGCACTACGAGCTGCACACCGCCGTGCGGAACTCGCTCGATCTCATCGTCGTCGTGATGAACGATCGCTCCTACAGCTCCGAGTACCACCTCTATCTGGCGTCGGACAGCGCGGACGCGCAGCTGGCGCTCGACCTGACGACGTTCGACTGGCCCGATTTCGGCGACATGGCACGGGCCCTAGGGTTCGACGCCGTGACGGTGACGTCGATGGACGACCTCCCGGCGGTGGAGGCGGCGATGACGGACCGCGCCCGGCCGCTCCTCATCGACGTGCGCCTCGACCCTCGCGCGATCGTCGGCTTCCACGACGCATCCGCGCCGCACTGACCGAGTAGCAGAGGCGTTCTAAACATGCAATCATTGCTAACTATTAACACTTCGACGGATTCGCAACAGGGCGGAGGGCAGATGCCGGACGAAGGCGATCGGCGTCCCACGTTCGGACTGTGGGTTCGCAGGCACGGCCTCGGCGTCGGGCTGCTCCTGGTCCTCGTGTACCTCGTCGTCTTCCCGCTCGCCCAGATCCAGATCCTCGCTCTCGAGGATGGCGGTCGCGCCTATCAAGAGGCCCTCGAGGTGCCCGGTATCGGGACCACTCTGGTGACGACAGCCCTCCTGGGCGTGGGCTCCCTCATCATCTCGGTGGTGCTCGGAACCGCACTCGCGTGGTTCGCGCAGCGCCTGCCGCGGCGCGCGGCGTGGCTCGCCGTCGTCCCCGTCCTGCCCGTCGTGCTGCCTGCCGTCGCCGTCGTCGTCGGATGGGCGTTCCTTCTCTCGCCGACCGTCGGGTACATCAACATCTTCCTGCGGGCGCTGCCGTTCGTCGATGTCGAGGTCCCCGCGGTCGGCATGCCGAGCGGTCCGCTGAACATCTACACCGTCCCCGGCATCATCTTCGTGACCGGCCTGCAGATGGTGCCGCTCATTTTCCTCTTCGTCCAGTCGAGCCTGCGGCAGCTCAACTTCGAGACGATCGAGTCCGCCTCCGTCGCGGGGGCGTCGCCGATGCGCGCGTTCTTCTCGGTCGTGATCCCGTCGTTGCGGCCGGCGCTCGTCTACTCGACGGCGTTCGCCCTGCTGCTCGGTCTCGGACAGCTCACCGCACCGCAGTTCCTCGGCGTGCGCGACGGCATCCGCGTGCTCGCGACGGAGGTGTACCGGTTCGGCGGTCAGGACCCCACCGACTTCCCGGTGGCCGCCGCCGTCGCGTCGCCGCTGCTGATCGCGGGCGTGGTCTTCATCATCGCCCAGCGGCTGCTGCTGAGAAGGGACTTCCGGTTCGTCAGCGTCGGGCTGAAGGGAGCCTCTCGTCCGATCAAGCCCTCACGGCTCGCCGTTCCGGTAATCGCGACGTACGGGATCTTCACGCTCGTCCTGCCGTTCGCGGCGATCATCTTCGTGTCGCTGCAAGTTTATTGGACCGGCATGGTCGACTTCGCGACCCTGACGTTCGACAACTACGTGAAGGCGTTCGAGACGACGGCGATCACGGATGCCCTGTGGACGAGCATCTGGACGTCGCTCGTCGCGATGGCGATCGCGCTTCCGCTCGGGTACCTCGTGGCCGAGCTGCTGTACCGGAGGCGGGGAAGCGGCGTGGTGCGTGCGATCGTCGACGTGCTCGTGCAGATCCCGCTCGGCATCCCGGCCGTGGTCTTCGGCGTGTCGTTCCTCTACACGTACCTCGGCAACCCGTTCCTGCTCTACGGCAACCCGATCCTCATCGTGCTCGTGTACATCGTGCTCGTGCTGCCGTTCTCGGTCCGCATGCAGCTGACTGCGCGCCTGGCGCTCGGTTCTGCTTTCGAGGATGCCGCCCGGGCCGCGGGCGCGAGCCCGCTACGTGCTCACGTCACAGTGCTCGTGCCGATGATGCGCGGCTCGCTTGCGGGCGCGAGCGTGCTGATGTTCGTGATCCTCACGCACGAGTTCGCGGCCTCGTTGTTCGTGCGCTCCACGACCACGCAGGTGCTGGGCACGCTGCTCTACCAGCAGTGGGTGTACGCGACCTATCCCATGGTCGCCGTGATGAGCATCATCATGTCCGCCGTGACGGCGGTGGGCTTGATCATCGCCGTGAGCGTCGGCGGGCGCACCGTGCTCGACAGGCTCTGAGAGGGGTGCGGCAATGGCGAGTGTGACGATCGACGGCCTGACCAAGGAGTACGGCGGGAATGTCGTGGTCGAGGGGCTTGACCTCGTGATCGACGACGGCGAGTTCCTCGTCCTCCTCGGGCCGAGCGGATGCGGCAAGACCACGACACTCCGTTGCATCGCGGGCCTCGAGACGCCCGACGGTGGAACGCTCCGGTTCGGCGAGCAGACCATCTTCGACGGCGCTGCGCGCGTCAACGTGCCGACGCACAAGCGGGACGTGGGCATGGTCTTCCAGTCGTACGCGCTGTGGCCGCACATGACTGTGCGCCAGAACGTCGCGTACCCGCTCAAGGTGCGCCGCGTGCGCCAAGGGCTGCGCGAGCACTGGCCGGACAAGGCGCTCGAGCTCGTGCGGTGCACGGAACTCGCCGATCGCTATCCCGGTCAGCTCAGCGGCGGGCAGCAGCAGCGTGTCGCGCTCGCGCGGGCTCGTCGCGCAGCCGGCTCTCGTGCTGATGGACGAGCCGCTCAGCAACCTCGACGCGAAGCTGCGGCACCAGGTCCGCACCGAGATCAAGGAGCTCCACCAGGAGCTCGGCTTCACCGCGGTGCTCGTCACCCACGACCAGGACGAGGCGCTCGCGCTCGGAGACCGTATCGCGATCATGCGGGACGGCCGGATCGAGCAGATCGCTACGCCGGAGCACCTGTTTCAGCGGCCCGCGACGGAGTACGTCGCCTCGTTCATCGGGCTTTCGAACCGCATCGAATGGACGCGCGACGGCATGGTGTGGCGTTCGGAGTCGGGGGCCGAGGCATCCGTCGACGTCCTCGGAGTAGCGGGCGCCGAGGGTGCGGTCTCGTGCGTGCTACCCGAGGACGTCCAGGTGCTGCGCGAAAGCAGGGCGGCGGGGCAGGGCGAGCTCGTCCTGCATGGCCGGCTCGTCACCGCGGAGTACGGCGGGCGTCACTCGGACGTCGTCGTCGACGTCAACGGCCAGCGCCTCCACGCGCGGGTCTTCGACGACCGGGCGCGCGGGCTCGAGCCCGGCGACGACATTGAAGTGGCGATCGACTTGCGGCGGCTGCGGTCGTTCGCGGCATCCGACGCACCGGCCGTGGCGGCGTAGCGCAGATTCGGCCCGCCACCCGTCGCGGCTCGCCCCAGGATCAGTGCGTGCGCGCGAGCTCCGGCGGCAGACGGCCGCCGATCGAATCGGTGACGCGGGCGCACACCGCGAGCAGGTCATCGCGGAGGGCTTCGACGCGCTCGAGCGAAGAGCTGCGTGGGATGCCGGAGATCGACAGCATGAGCACGGCCTGGGCGCGGGCGTCGAACACCGGTGCCATCACGGACTGGACGGAGCCGGCGGTCGCCTCATCGACGTCCTCCGGCGTGCTGTGCCGCTCGAGCGAAGCGACGAGCTCGGCTGCGTGCCGCACGAGCATCGGAGTCTGGCCGACCCTGCCGATCTGGCTGAGCGTCTCCCACAGGTCCTCCATCCGGTCGGAGTAGAACGCGGGGGTCCAGCCGTGCCGTCGTACCGCGTCGACCTCGATGTCGAGCCTCGCGCGCTCGGCATCCGTGAGCGGCACGGGGCTGCGGGCGTACCACGCGTCGATGCACTCCCGTCCGGCCCACGCGACGAACACGCGGCCCGCGGGCGGCGCGAACGGGAGGGCGGTGCCGATCCGCAGCGGCGCCGTCGCGCCGCTCGGCGAGGCGGATGCCACGAGGATGAAGCTCTCGGCGCTCGGGACGAGGGCGAGGACCTCGATGCCGCTGCGCTTCGCGAGCGCCGTCATCTCGTCGCGCGCGCGATCGGCGAGCACGAGGTGCTCGGCCAGCGCCGACTGAGCGCCCATGACGAGGGAGCCGAGCGAGAACGCCCCGTACCCGCCCTGGAAGAAGAGCAGCGGGAGTGTCGGGTTCTCGACCGCGAGGTCGGTCACGCGCCCGATGTAGATGTAGTGATCACCCGCCTCGTGGATCACGTCCGGCACGCAGTCGATCCATGCGACGACGTTCTCGAGGATCGGCGCGCCCGACGGGGCGGGGCGCCAGGAGGTGCCGGAGAACCTATCGGCTCCACGCGTCGCGAACGCCCGGCAGAGCGACTCCTGATCTGCCGCGAGCACGTTGACGCAGAACGAGGTCGCCTCGCGGATGCGGGGGAAGGTCGAGGAGGACCGATCGGCGAGGAACGCCACGAGCGGGGGATCGAGCGACACCGAGGTGAAGGATCCGACGACCATGCCGATCGGCTCGTCGCCTTCCATCGCGGTGACGACGCAAACGCCCGTCGGGAAGTGCCCGAGCACCGTTCTGAACTCGCGCTGCTGGATCTCAGGGAAAGACGCCGTTGTCATAGTGATATAGATTACACAGATTCGTTCCCGCGGCCCAGGTACGGGTGCGAACCGCGTCCCCGCCGGATGCCCCGCCGGGATGCTCGGCGTCAATCGCCGAGGATCGCGGTGACGTCGGCCTGCACGAGGACGCCCGCGTCGAGCTCGGCCTTCACGACGTGACGGGCGGGGCGCGACGACGGATCGGGGAACAGCTCGACCCACTCGCGGTTGAGCGAGGCCCGGTTGCGGTGGTCCACGAGCCACACGGTCATCTTCATGATGTCGTCGGTCGTGCCGCCGACCTCGGCCATGAGCGCGCGCACGTGGCGGAAGACGTTCGCGACCTGATCGTCGAGCGTCTCCGGCAGTTCGCCCGTCTCGGGGTCGCGGCCCGTCAATGCGCCGGAGAACACGAAGGGTCCCTTCCGGCTCGCGGCGGGAATCGGATTCCTGTGCTCGAAGCCGGGCAGGTCGACGGATTCACGAGGGGTCATGCGGATGCCTCGCCGTGCGCGGCCTCGGCGAACAGGGCGCGCATCCATTCGTGCTCGGGGTCGCGGTCGTGGACCGGATGCCACCACAGCGCGTTCTTGACGGGGGTGGCGTCGAACGGCGGCTCGTGCAGCACGACGTCGCCGGACGCCTCGATGATCGGCGCGAGACCCGCCTGGACGAGGCCCAGCCGATCCGTTCCCGCGACGAAGAGCGGGAGCGTGAGGAAGCTCTCCACGACCGCCGAGATGCGGGGTTCGATACCGAGGTGCTGCAACTGGCGGCTCGCCGACGTGAAGGCCGTGCGCGACTGGTAGGTGAACACCCACGGCGAGTCTGCGATGAGCTCCATCGTCACGCCGTCCGCCGCGCGCTCGTTGTCGGCCGACGCGACGATGAGCCAATCATCGCTGCGCAGATCGACGAAGGGCAGGTCCGTGAGGAAACCGTGGGGGATGAGGAGGCCGTCGACGTACCGCAGCCGCGTATCGATGTCGTCGATGATCGCGGGGCTGTGCAGCATGAACCGGAAGCGCACGCCCGGAGCCCGCTCCGCGGCGAGGCGGGAGGCGGCGCGGCCGATCGTGGCGAAGCTGTAGTCCGAGCCGTAGATCGAGAACTCGCGCGTGGAGTCCTCGGGCGACCAGTCGGCCTGTGCGTCGAACACCCGGCGCGCCGCCTCGAGTGCTGCGGAGGTGTACTCGGTGAGCCGGATCGCGAGCGGCGTCAGCTCGTACGCGTTGCCGCGGCGCGCGAGGATCGCGTCTCCGAAGTGCGTCCGCAGGCGGGCGAGCGACGCGCTGAGCGCAGGCTGGCTCAAGTGCAGTCGCTGCGCCGCGCGGGTCACGCTGCGTTCGGTGAGCAGCGCATCCAGGGCGACGAGCAGGTTGAGGTCGAGGCGGGACAGCGGAGGGTGGTCCGACACTTCGCTGCGCCTCCCTTCGCGGACGGTTCGGGTCGTCCCAGCATATAAACACCGATGATGGTCCACATCGTTGAATTCGGCTTCCCTGATGTGGACGGACGTCGGAGGCTGGACGCAGGGATCACACCCGAACGCTTGATGGAAGGGATCGAAGATGATCAAGCTGCTCTCGCACCTCTCTTACATCGCCGTCACGTCTCCGGACGTCGAGGCGTCGGTGAAGTTCTACGAGGAGCAGGTGGGCCTCACGGTCGCGGACCGCGTCGACGGCACGGTGTACATGCGCTGCTGGGGCGACTACTACGCGTACTCGCTCGTCATCGTGCCGGGCGATGAGCCATCGCTGCACACGATGGCCTGGCGCACGACGAGCGCCGAGGCGCTCGATGAGGCGGCGAAGCGCATCGAGGCCGCCGGCGTCCAGGGCGAATGGCTCGACGACGTGCACAAGATCGGCCGCGCGTACCGGTTCACGGGTCCCTTCGGCCACTCGATGACCCTGCACTGGGATGTCACGCGTCACCAGGCGGGCGGAGCGGAGGCCTCGATCTTCCCCGACCGTCCCGAGAAGCGGTCGAAGGTCGCCGGCGCTCCGCGCCAGCTCGACCACGTCACGGTCGCCGCGAGCGACGTCGACGAGTTCGTCAAGTGGTACGTCGACGTGCTCGGCTTCCGCTTCATGGCCCGGACGGTCCTGGACGAGGCTCCGATCTCCGTCTTCTCGGTGCTCACCACGAACGAGAAGTCGCACGACCTCGGCGTCGTCCGCGACGGCTCGACCCGCGCCGGACGCATCAACCACTACGCGTTCTGGGTCGACACGCGCGAGGAGCTGCTGATCGCCGCCGACACCCTCATGGAGAACGGCATCGCGATCGAGTACGGCCCGTCCATCCACGGCATCGGCGAGCAGAACTTCCTCTACTACCGTGAGCCATCGAGCCTGCGCATCGAGCTCAACACAGGCGGCTACCGCAACTACGTCCCCGACTGGGAGGCCAACACGTGGCGGCCGTCGCAGGGATCGAACAACATGTACCGCAACGGAGCGATGCCGATGTCGATGACGGAGTCGTTCCCCGCGGCCGACGGCCCGAGTGCGACGGAGGAGGGCGTGCCCGACGAGATCCGCGCGGCGCTGCTCAACCCGCACGCCAAGCACGGACAGGGCTGAGACCCGGACACATGGCGACCACGACACCCGCACCCTTCGCCCTCGTCCGCTTCCGCGACGGCGAAGCGATCCGCCTCGGGCTCGCGACGGGTGAGCGCGTGCGCGCGCTCACCCCCGACGAGCTCGGCGCGCCGACGCTCAACGACTTCCTCGCGGCGCCCGACTGGGATCGTCTCGCGTCGCTCGCCGAGCGCGACGGCGACTGGCATCCGCTCGCCGACGTCACGCTCACCGCTCCCGTCGAGCCGAGACAGGTGCTGCAGACGGGCGCGAACTACCGCCAGCACGTGATCGAGCTCGTCGTCGCCGGGCTCACGCAGGACTCCGACCGGACGCCGGAGGAAGCGCGCGAGTTCGCGGCGAAGCTCATGGACGACCGCAAGGCGAACGGCGAGCCGTACTTCTTCATCGGGCTGCCCGCGTGCGTCGTCGGCGACGACGTGCCGCTCGTGCTGCCCGCGTACAGCGACGTGCACGACTGGGAACTCGAGCTCGCCGTCGTGGTCGGGCGCGAGGCGTTCCGCGTCTCGCGCGAGGAGGCGCTCGACCACGTCGCCGGCTACACGATCGTCAACGACATCACGACGCGCGACCTCGTGTTCCGCAAGGACATGAAAGAGATCGGCACGGACTGGTATCGCGCGAAGAACGCCCCCGGCTTCCTGCCGACGGGTCCGTTCCTCGTGCCGGCGCCGTTCGTCGACGGCTCGGACCTCGAGGTGCGCCTCGAGCTCAACGGCGAGGTCATGCAGGACGCGTCGACGAGCGATCTCCTCTTCGACATCCCCGCGCTCATCTCGGGGGCGTCGCAGAACATGCCGCTGCTGCCGGGCGACCTGCTGCTGACGGGCTCGCCCGCGGGCAACGGACAGCATTGGAAGAGGTTCCTTCGCGACGGCGATGTCATGACGGGCACGATCGAAGGGCTCGGCACGCAGGTCGTGCGCTGCGTCGCCGAGAGGGAGTGACCTGCGCGCCACGGGGCGCGACGACGAGACGAAACGACACCAGAACAGGGAGGTTCTGAGAAATGACCGCAGTGAACAAGGTCGCCATCGCCGGAGCCGGCGCCGTGGGCCTGGCCGCGGCGATCCAGCTCGCGAAGGCGGGCGTCGAGGTCGACGTGTTCGAGGCCAAGCCCGAGTTGACGGCGCTCGGCTCCGGCATCTCGCTGCAGGGCAACGCCCTGCGCGTGTTCGACGCGCTCGGCGCATGGGACGACATCCGCGCGGCGGGCTTCGCGTTCGAGGGGCTCAACCTGCGCGCGCCCGGCCCGGGCGCGCCGATCGTGGCCGAGCTGCCGGACGTCAAGACCGGCGGCCCCGACTACCCGGCGGCGATGGGCATGCCCCGCCCCGCGCTCGCCGAGATCCTGCTCGACCATGCGCAGCGCGCGGGCGCGAACGTCCGGTTCGGAGCGAAGGTGACCGGCTTCGCCGAGACGGCGGATGCCGCGGTCGAGGTCTCGGTCAACGATGAGCCCGCGGGTGTGTACGACCTGCTCATCGGGGCGGACGGCCTCAACTCGACCGTGCGCGACGCGCTCGGCGTCGATACGAAGCCCGAGCCGAACGGGATGGGCATCTGGCGTGCGTTCGTGTCGCGTCCGGCCGAGGTGCAGCGCACGGAGCTGTACTACGGCGGGCCCGTCTACATCGCCGGCTACACCCCGACGGGTGAGGGCACGATGTACGCGTTCCTCGTCGAGAAGGCTCAGGACCGCTTCGGTGTCTCCGACGAGGAGGCGACGCGCATCATGCTCGAGGAGTCGCGCGCGTACGACGGTCCGTGGAACGCGATCCGCGCCGACCTCGAGAAGGGCGCGCACGCGAACTACACGTGGTTCACGAAGCACATCGTCGAGGCGCCCTGGAACCGCGGCCGCGTCGTCATCATCGGCGACGCCGCCCACTCGTGCCCTCCGACGATCGCGCAGGGTGCGGCGCAGGGCCTCGAGGACGCGCTCGTGCTCACCGAGCTGCTCACGACGCGCGACGCCGTCGACCAAGAGCTGTGGGACGCGTTCCACGCGCGGCGTCTGCCGCGCGCCAAGGCGGTGGTCGAGGCATCCGTCCAGCTCGCGCAGTGGCAGATCGACGGAGACCGCGACGCCGACGCCGGCGGCCTCATCTTCGGCATCGCCCAGCAGATGGCGCAGCCCGCATGACGGTTGTCGACGTCCACGCGCACCTGCTGCTGCCCGCGCTGCACGCCGAGGTCGAACGGCGCGCGCCCGAGGGGGTCGCGCAGGCGGCCGCGCTCGAGCTCAAGCGCCACGGTCCCGAGAGCCAGCGCATCTCGGGCGCGATGGTCGGCGCGCGCATCCCGAAGCTCACCGACCTCACCGTGCGCCTCGCCGACATGGATGCTCAGGGCGTGGACCGGCAGTGGGTGAGCGTGTCGCCGAACCACTTCTACCCGTGGGCGCCGGAGGGCCTCGCGGTGTGGATCGCGCAGGAGGCGAACCGTCTCGTGGCCGAGCACGTGGCGCAGGCGCCCGATCGGCTCACGGGTCTCGGGGTTGTGCCGCTGCAGCATCCGTCCCGCATCGTCGAGTGCGTCGACGACGCGATCCTCGGTCGTGGGCTCGCCGGCATCGAGATCTCCTCGTTCGCCGGCGACGTCGAGCTGTCGGACCCGCGGCTCGAGCCGATGTGGGCACGGGTCGCGGAACTCGGCGCGGTCGTGTTCCTGCATCCGTTCGGGTGCTCGCTCGACGAGCGCCTCGACCGGTTCTACCTCGCGAACACCGTCGGGCAGCCGGTCGAGAACGCGGTCGCGCTGTCGCACCTCATCTTCGCGGGCGTGCTCGACCGGCATCCGACGCTCAAGATCGTCGCCGCGCACGGAGGCGGCTACCTGCCCACAGCGATCGGCCGCAGCGACCACGCGTGGCGTGTGCGGCCCGAGGCGCGCGGCTGCGAGCACGAGCCGTCGTCGTACTTGAAGCGGCTGTGGTTCGACACGGTCGTGCACGACGCGGGCGCGCTGCGGCACCTCATCGAGGTCGCCGGCGCGTCGCAGGTCGTGCTCGGCAGCGACTACCCGTTCGACATGGGTCTCGAGGATCCCGCGGCGTTCGTGCGCGCAGCAGGCCTCGACGACGCGACGACCGATCGCGTGCTCGGCGCCAACGCCGACGCGCTTCTCGAGACGAGGGTGCGGGCATGAGGATCGCACGCTGGACAGACCCGGGCCCCCGCGGAGCGGTGGGAGAAGGCTTCATCATCGACGATCGCGTCGTGCCGTTCCCCGACGGCCTGACCGTGGCCGACGTGCTCGCGCGTGGACTGGCCGAGACGGCGGCACTGCACGAGCGGGTGACCGATGCCCCGGGCACTCCGCTGGCCGACGTGCGACTGCTCGCGCCGGTCTTGCCCGCCGCGGTCCGCGACTTCGTCGCGTTCGAGGAGCACGTCGAGGGCGTGAGCGCCGGGGTCGAGGGCAAGAGCAATGTGGCGCCCGAGTGGTACGAAGCCCCGACGTTCTACTTCACGAATCCGCACACGATCTCGGGTCCGGGCGAGGTCGTGCGGCCTCCCGTGACGGAGCGGCTCGACTTCGAGCTCGAGCTCGCGATGGTCATCGGCGCGGCGCCGGGCGTCGGCGAGTCGAACCTCACGGCGTCGGAGGCGGCATCCGCCATCTTCGGCTACACGATCATGAACGACTGGTCCGCGCGCGACCTGCAGGCGCGCGAGATGAAGGTGCGCCTCGGCCCGGCGAAGGGCAAGGACTTCGGGATGACGCTCGGGCCGTGGATCGTCACGGCCGACGAGCTCGAGCCGTACCTCGACGAAGACGGCTTCCTCGCGGTGCGCGCCGAGGCGTGGATCAACGGCGAGCGCATCGGCGAGGACCTGCTGTCGAATGCGGGATGGCCGTTCCCCGAGCTCGTCGCGTACGCGTCGCGCAACTCGCGCGTCGTGCCGGGCGACGTGCTCGGCTCGGGAACGGTGGGCAACGGCGGATGCCTCGGCGAGTTGTGGGGCCGCAACCGCGGGCTCACCCCGCCGCCACTCACCGAGGGCGATGAGGTGCGGCTCGTGATCGAGGGGATCGGCGAGCTCGTGAACACGGTGGGCGCGCCCGTACCGGCGCCCGAGGTGCTTCGGGCACGTCCGCGTCCGCGCAACCGCCACCGGGACGGAGCCGCCGGCGAGGGGAGTGGATCTTGACGAACGACGAGCCGCGCCTGGAGGAGATCGCCGACGGAGTCTGGGCGTACGTGCAGCCCGACGGCGGCTGGATGGTCAACAACATGGGCGTGATCGCCGGCGACGTCGTCACGAGCGTCGACCTGACGTCGACCGAGCGCCGCACTCGCGCTTATCTCGACGCGGTCGCGGACGTGACCCGACGCGAGCCGCGACGCGTCGTGTTCACGCACTCGCACCCCGACCACTGCAACGGCGCGTCGCTCGTGCCGGAGGCCGAGGTCATCGCGCACCGCTCGGTCGGCGACGATCTGCAGCGCCCGCACCGACTCGCGCCGCACATCTTCGAGCCGTTCGAGCAGGGCGACGCCCGCCCGCGCGTGCCGACGCTCGTGTTCGACGACGGTGTCACGCTCGACCCCGCGGGCCTCCGGATCGAGGTGCGGCACCCGGGCATCCGCGCGCACACTCCCGGCGACTCGTACGTGTGGCTGCCCGAGCAGCGCGTGCTCTTCACGGGCGACCTCGTGTTCAACGGCGGCACGCCGTTCGCCCTGTCGGGCTCGCCCGCGGGCTGGTTGGGCGCGCTGGAGCAGATGGCGGCGCTCGACCCCGTCACCGTCGTGCCCGGTCACGGCGAGGTGGGCGGTCCTGAGCTCTTCGAGCCCGTCGCCGCCTACCTGCGCTTCCTCATCGCCGCCGCCGAGGATGCCCGCGCTCGCGGCCTCACCCCGCTCGAGGCGGCTCGCTCGCTCGACCTCGGTGAGTTCGGCCGGCTCATCGAGCAGGAGCGCATCGTCGGCAACCTGCACCGCGCGATGGCTGAGCTCGACGGAGGCGAGGCCGACTTCGCCGCCGCGTGGGAGGACATGTACGAGTACAACGGACGCCAGTCCCTCTCGTGCCACGCGTGATCGCGTTCCCGCTGACGGGCCGGGGCCGGGCCGGCTACGCCGAGCGCGGCAGAACGGTGAGCACGCGCTCGATGTAATCGCGGAACTCCGCCATGAAGTCGCGCAGGAACGCGGCGGTGTCCTCGGCGAGCACCTCGCCGTCGGGCGCGAAGACCTCGGGCGTGAAGTGGATGTACGCCTCGGGCGCCGTCATCTGCCGCGCGTTGCAGAAGCTCAGGACCGCCCGCAGGCTCTGCTGCGCGACCGCCGTCCCGATCTGGCCGATCGAGGCGCCGATGACGGCGGCCGGGATGTGGTCGAACGAGTTCTGTCCCCACGGGCGCGAGGCCCAGTCGATCGCGTTCTTGAGCGCCCCGGGAATCGACCGGTTGTACTCCGGCGTGACGAACAGCACCGCGTCGGACGCCGCGATCGCGTCCTTGAGCGCCGTCGCCTCCGGCGGGTAGCTGTCGTCGTAGTCCTGGCTGTACAGCGGCAGATCGCCGATGGGGATCTCCGTGAACGCGAGATCGTGCGGCGCGAGGCGGATGAGCGCCTTCGCCAGGATCCGGTTGATGGAGGTCGACGAGAGGCTGCCGACGAAGTATCCGACTCTGTATCCGGCCATGGTGGCTCCGTTCTTCGAGACCGTTGCTGCCGGGTACAGCGTCCGTCGCCGGCCGCGCCCTGGGAACCCCATTGCGCTCGACGCCCGAACGTGTTTCCGCCGTGCGCGAACTCGGGCCGCGGCCGCCGGGTCAGGTCGACACTTGTTCACGTGGACGATCGAGAGGCTCTCGACGCGTACTCGTCGACCGTGATGCGCGTCGCGCAGACGGTGCTGCCCTCGCTCGCGGCGGTGAGCGTGCGCACGCGGCAGGGCATGGGAGCGGGAAGCGCGTCGGTGATCAACGACGACGGGAACCTGCTCACGAGCGCGCACGTCGTGGACGGCGCGAGCCGCGTGGAGCTCGCGTTCCCGGACGGCGCGGTCGTGCCCGCATCCGTCATCGGCGCCGACCCGCTGTCGGACCTTGCGGTGCTCCGTGCAGAGGGCGAGACCCCGCCGCCGGTGCGGCTGGGCGACGCGTCGACCCTCGGCGTCGGCCAGCTCGTGGTCGCGCTCGGAAATCCGCGAGGGCTCTCCGGCAGCGTGACGGCAGGCATCGTCTCGGCACTCGGGCGTTCGCTGCCGACCCGCGCCGGGCGCGTGATCGACGAGGTGATCCAGACGGATGCCGCACTGAACCCCGGCAACAGCGGAGGCGTGCTCGCCGACAGCGCGGGGCGCATGGTGGGCGTGAACACGGCGGTCGCCGGCATCGGGCTCGGGCTCGCGGTGCCCATCAATGCGACGACGCGCGAGATCATCCAGGCGCTGCGCACGAACGGCCGCGTGCGACGTGCGTGGCTCGGCATCGCGGGCGCCACGGTTCCGCTCGGACCGGACGTCGCGGCGAAGGCGGGGGCGAAGGTCGGCATGCAGGTCGTGTCGGTCGTGCCGGGAAGCCCGGCGGCGCTGGCAGGAGCGCGCGCGGGCGACATCGTGCTGTCGCTCGACGGCGCCGCGATCGCGGATCCCACGGCCCTTCAGCGGCGCATGGTCGAGGCCGCGATCGGGCGGCGCATGGAGATGACCGTGTGGCGCAACGGAGCCCTGGTCGACGTCGTCGTCGAGCCTGAGGAGCTCCGCGTTTCGTGAGTCCCGCCCACCTCGTGCGCGCTCGATGAGAGGCGCATGAGAAATGGCGGGGACACGCCGTTATCGGTTTGTAACCCGCTGCGGGAACCCGTTAGCGTCGGCCGTTATCAACCCGGCCCCCGACGGATTGGATACCTCGCGCGTGGATATCGATGCGCTCAAGCGAACCTGGGCTCAAGTCTCGGCGCACGGGGACGCAGTGCCCGGGTTCTTCTATGCGCACCTCTTCCTCGCGCACCCCGAGGTGCGCGACATGTTCCCCGTCACGATGGCGACGCAGCGCGACCGGCTGGTCAGAGCCCTCGGCCGCATGGTCAGCAACGTCGACAACCTCCCGGAGGTGGTCGGGTACATCGAAGACCTCGGCCGCGATCACCGCAAGTTCGGCGCGCTCGCGGACCACTATCCGGCGGTGGGGGCGTCGCTTCTCGCGACGCTCAAGCACTTCCTCGGGAGCGCGTGGACGCCCGAGCTCGCATCGGACTGGGCCGAGGCGTACGGCCTGATCGCGACCACGATGATCACCGCCGCCGAGGCGGCCGAGTCGCAGCCCGCGACGTGGGGGGCCGAGGTGGTCGCGACAGAGCGTCGCGGAATGGACATCGGCACGGTGACGATCCGCGTCGACGACGACTACGAGTACCGACCCGGCCAGTCGGTCACTCTCGAGATCCCGCAGCGGCCCCGGCAGTGGAGGTACTACTCGCCGGCGCACGCTCCGCGCGCCGACCGCACGATGGACTTCCACGTGCAGCTCGTCGCGGGCGGCCAGGTCAGCGGTGCGCTGCTGCGAGACGTCAAGCCCGGTGATCGTGTGCGGCTCGGCCCGCCCATCGGCGAGCGGCTGACGCTCCCACCGGATCGCGAGTGGCCCGACCTGCTGTTCGTCGCGGGCGGCACCGGCATGGCCCCGATGCTGGCGATCCTCGATCAGATCGCGGAGCGACACCGAACCACGGGAATCGGCCCGCACGTCGCGCTGTACCACGGGGTGCGGCATCCGTGGGGGTTCTACGCCAAGCCCGAGCTCGAGCGCCTTCACGGCGCGCCGTGGCTCGAGACGGAGTTCGTGGTGTCCGACGATCCGTCCTTCCCCGGACGCCGCGGGCTGGTCGGCGACGTCGCGGCGGCGGACGGGCCGTGGCACGGCCGCACCGCGCTGGTGTGCGGCTCGCCGCGCATGGTCGAGCACACGGCGGCGGCGCTCCGCTCCGCGGGGCTCGAGCCCGACCGCATCCGCAGTGAGAAGTACGAAGACCCCTACAGCCAGGACGTCAGCGAATCGGGCAGTCAGGCAGGCTCCCGAGAACTCGCCCAGCCGCGCGTCGGGATGGGCATCTAGGAGAGGGCAACATGATCATGACCGGGACCCAATCCGCGCCGATCACCCCGGAACTGCTGCGCGGTGCATCCTTCTCTCGCGAGACCGACGGATACAGCCGGGCAGAAGTCCATTCGCTGCTGGCCGCCGCCGCCGACGCCCTGGAGGTCGCCCGTCGCGAGAACGAGGCGCTCACCGCGAGCCTCAGCTCCGAAGACAACGAGATCTCGAGTCGCGCGGTGCTGCTGCTGAGCCAGGCGCAGCGCATCGCCGACGACGCGGTCGCCGAGGCCGAATCGTACTCGAAGGACCTCATCGAGACCGCCCGGAACCAATACCGCGAGATCGTCGAGCGCGCCCAGCAGGTCGCACACTCGATCGAGCGCGAGTCGGGCGTGCGCCCCTCCGCCGAAGCGACGGCTGTCGATTCCGGCGCACCGGCCGGAGCGCCCGCAACGCCCTCGGTGTGGACGTTCGACCAGCCGCCGGCGCCAGCCTTCGCGACCGACGACCTGCTCGCCGCCGGCCCGGCATCGGCGGACGAGGTCGTCAGGGCCCGCCAATTCGCGCGCATGGCGACGGCACAGGTGCACTCGCTGCTCGAGTCGATCGAACGAGAGCTCGGACGCCTCGGCACCGGCGGTGCGCGCGAGGAGACGGTGCCGCCGCCGTCCAACCGGCGCTCCTCCTTCGTGAGCAGTCCCAGCCCGAACGGCGATGGCCGACAGGGACTCTGACCCCGACCCACCGGCGCCCCCGTGCCGGCATCCCCCCACCCCACCACGATCGGAGCACCCATGACCGACACGAGCGCATCGACCACACTGTACGAACGCCTCGGCGCGGGCGACGGCATCGCCGCCGTCGTCGACAACCTGTACCGGCACATCATCGGCGATGAGACCCTCGCACCGTTCTTCGCCGGCACCGACATGGTCGAGCAGAAGCGCCACATGGCGCTGTTCCTCGCCGTCGCCACCGGCGGTCCCGACGGGTACCGAGGTCGTGACATCGACGCGGCGCACGCCGGCCGCGGCATCACCGACGCCGACTTCGACCGGGTCATCCAGCACGCCGCCACCGCACTCGCAGAAGCGGGCGTCGACGACGAGACCATCCAGACCGTCGCCGGGGCGCTCCTGCCCCTGCGCGCACAGGTCGTCGCGGACGCCTCGGCTGCCTGATCGCCGCCGCTGCGGCCGCGCCGTCACGTGACGGCGGCGCGGCGTGCGAACCTGGGCTCGCGCCAGACCTCGGTCCCGAGGATGTCTTCGAGCGCTGCGACGGCGTTCCACACATCGACGTGCGAGACGTACAGCGGAGCGAAGCCGAACCGCATGAGATCGGGTGCGCGGAAGTCCCCGATGACGCCGCGCTCGGTGAGTGCCTGCATGACCGCGTAGCCGTCGGCGAACCGCACCGACACCTGGCTGCCGCGCCTCAACGGCTCGCGCGGTGTGACGACCTCGAGCCCCCATCGCGCGAGGCGCTCGTCGACGAGTGCCATGAAGAGCGCCGTGAGCCGCAGGCTCTTCTCGCGCACCCGCGCCATGTCGACCTCGGCCCAAAGGCGCAGGCTCGCCTCCAGCGCCGAGATCGCGAGCACCTGCGGCGTTCCCACCCGGAATCGCGTGATCCCCGGTGCCGGCGCGTAATCGACGGCGAAGTCGAAGGGTCGGGCGTGACCGTTCCACCCGGTGAGCGCCGGGCGGGCGGCGGCGTGGTGCCTCCCGGCCGCCCACAGGAACGAGGGGGCGCCGGGGCCGCCGTTGAGGTACTTGTAGGTGCAGCCGACTGCGAAGTCGGCATCCGCCTCGTTGAGGTTCACAGGCACCGCGCCCGCACTGTGGCACAGATCCCACACCATGACCGCACCCGCGTCGTGGACGCGCCGCGTGACATCGGCCATGTCGTACATGCGGCCCGTGCGGTAGTCGACGTGCGTGAGCACGACGACCGCGACATCGTCGTCGAGCACGTCGTCGAGCGTGGGGCCGTCGTCGGCGATGAGCCTGCGTTCGAGCGGGGTGTCACCTCCGAGCAGGGCCTGCACGCTCTCGAGCACGTAGAGGTCGGTGGGGAAGTTCCCCCGTTCCGACACGATCGCGTGCCGATCAGGGCGCATGCGGGCCGCGGCGACCGTCGTCTGGAAGAGACTGGCCGACGTCGTGTCGCCGATCACCACCTCGCCCGGCGCGGCGCCGATGAGCGGGGCGATCATGTCGCCCACCGTGCGCGGCTTGTCGAACCATCCGGCGTCATTCCAGCTGCGGATGAGGCCGGATCCCCACTCCTCGGAGATCACCCGCTGCACGTGTGCCGCGGTGTCGCGCGGGAGCGCTCCGAGCGAGTTGCCGTCGAGATAGACCACGCCCTCGGGCAGGGCGAAGCGCTCGCGGAAGGGTGCCAGCGGATCGGCCGCGTCGAGCGCCGCGCACGTGTCGCGGTCGAGGCGTCCGGCGTCGAACGAGGGGACGGTCATGGTCGGGGCATCCGTTCGCTGAAAGTCGGGGCGGAACGACGAACGGCGTCGTCGCCGGGTCGCTCGCCCGACGGGTAAGGATAACTGCTGTCGCCTGAGGAGCCGCTCGCACACCGACTTGCCGCTACAGAATGTTAGTGACTAACATCCTGTGGATGAGCAAGGCCGACACCCGCCGTCGACTCCTCGCCGCCGCGCTCGAGCTGTCGGCGGCGAAGGGGTTCGATGCGACGACCGCGGCCGAGATCGCCGCGCGCGCCGGAGTCAGCGAGATGACGTTCTTCCGGCATTTCCCGACGAAGGCCGCTGTGCTCGTCGACGATCCGTACGACCCGCTCATCGCCGAGGCGATCGCCCGCCGTCCGGCGGACGAAGGACCGTGGCAGGCGACGGTGCGAGGGATCGCCGACGCGTGGCGGGCCGTGGAACAGCCGGATGCCGCGGCCGTTCGCGAGCGGCTGGCTGTCGTCGCGTCGACGCCGTCCCTGCGGTCCGCCCTCGCCGACGGGAGCGCCGCGACTGTCAGCGCCATCCGCGAGGCGCTCGAAGGGCGCGGAATCGCGCCGCACGAGGCATCCGTCATCGCCGCGTCCGTCGTGGCCGGTCTCAACGAAGCCCTTCTGCTGTGGGCGTCGTCGCAGGCGGGTGACCTCGGCGCCGCGATCCGCGACGCCCTCGACGTGCTGGGCGGACGATGATGGGCTCGCTCTCCCTGCGGGCCGTGTCGCGCCGCTTCCGGACGGACCCCGGTGTGCAGGATCTGACCCTCACGGTGGGGTCGGGTGAGGTCGTGGCCCTCGTCGGGCTGAACGGAGCAGGCAAGACGACGCTGCTCAAGCTGGCTCTCGGGATGCTGCGGCCCGACTCCGGCACGGTGGAGATCGGGGGAGTGCCCGTCGAGAGGCTTGCAGCCGCGGCCTGGCGCGATGTCGGCCACCTCGTGGACGGACCCGCGCTCTACGGGGAGCTCACCGTGCGTCAGAACCTGCTGCTGGCTGCGCGGATGCGCGGAGTCGCGGCATCCGTGGTCGAATCGTCGATCGCCGACCTCGTGCTCGAGCGGTTCGCCGACCGGCGGGCCTCGCAGCTGTCGCTCGGAAACGGGCAGCGGGCGGCGCTGGCGATGGCGTTGCAGCACGGACCCGGCGTCCTCGTGCTGGACGAGCCGGGCAATGCACTCGATCCCTCCGGGATCCTGCTGCTCCGGGATCGCATCGTCGAGCGCAAGGCAGAAGGAGCCGCGGTCCTCGTGAGCAGTCATCATCTCGATGAGGTCGCGCGCATCGCAGACCGCATCGTCGTCATGAACAGGGGCCGGCTGATCGGTGAGCTGGAGCCGGGATCCGGCGACCTCGAGCGTGCGCTGTTCGACCGGGTGCGCCGCGACGACATCGCGCTGGGGGCGTCATGATCGCCGCCATCCGATGTGAGGCCGGCAAGACCGTGCGCTCGCTCGTGGGGATCATCACGATCGTCGCGTACGTGGGCGGGGTGACGACTCTGTGCTCAGTGATCATCACCATCGCGCGCTCGGGCGACACGCAGCTCATCGCGAAGCTCGGGTCCTCAGTCACCGTCGATTGGGCGGGGCTGGTGTCGGCCGCGGCGCAGATCACCGGCGCGGGCGGGTTCGTGGCGAGCGGGGTCGTCGCCGCGTGGATCTTCGCCCGCGAGTTCGCCGATCGCACCGTCTCCCGTCTCTTCGCGCTTCCGGTGTCGCGAGGGCGCATCGCGATCGCGAAGATCGCCGTGCTCGGGTTGTGGAATCTCGCCGCCGCCGTCCTGATCCTCGCCCTGCTCCTCATCGCGGGCTCGGTGCTCGGACTCGGTGTGCCGACACCCGGCGAGTGGGCGGCGCTCGCACGCATCCCCATCCTCGTCGTGCTCACCGCGATCGCCGTCCTCCCTGTCGTGTGGGTGGCCTCGATCACGGGATCCCTCCTCGCGGCGGTCGGCTCAGCAGTCGGGCTTTTGGTGGTGACGCAGGTCGGTGTGCTCTCGGGTTCCGGCGGCTGGATGCCCTTCGCCGCGCCGGCCCTATGGGCGATGCCGGGCGGGGCGTCCGTGTCGGCCGGTCAGTTGACGCTCACGGCGGGCGTGGGTGCCGTCGCTGCGGTCGCGACGGTCGTCGTGTGGCGGCGCCTGCAGCTCGACCGCTGATCGGGGTCCCGGGCGCGCCCGCGTGTTCGCCTCGCATGTCCTCCAGCGGGCGTATCGTGAAGCAGTCCCAACCGGGGCGATGGTGAGCCGGGAAGTCTGGTCGGCACGTTCGTGAACATGTGACCGAAAGGCAGGCCATGGGTGCACAGCTCATCGTCCGGGGCGATCTGCTGCCGGTGCTGCAGCAGCTCGCCGCAACGCAGGCCTCGGGCCTCGAGCCGCCGCGCGCGGTGGTGTGGGGTGCCGACCTGCGGGACGCGACGTCGAAGCGCGACGCGCAGAAGCGGCTGGTCGCTCACTGCCGTGACGTGGCCGCGGTGGCGGCGGCGCATCCGCAGCTCGCGCACGTCTTCGTCGCGTATTCGCACGGCGGGGTCGTTCCGGCGGGCGGATGCCTCGCGACGGCCGCCCGCGCGGCCGCTCGCCTGCACGCGGAGCTCGAGCGCGCGAGGGGGCGATACGTCGAGGTCGTGCTGCTGGACGTCACCGGATGCGAGGACGCCGACACGCTCGAACGGCGCGTCACGCAGGCGATCGCGACTCCGGCCGGCGTCGCCGGCGACGTCGCACTCGGGTGGACCGACATCGTGGACTCGTCCATCCACGCCGCCGCAGCGCGAGAGCTCTGCTGAGGCACCGGCGATGCGCGTCCTCATCCTGACGGTCGGGACCCGCGGCGACATCGCGCCGTTCGCCGCCCTCGCCGAGCGGCTCGCCGCCGAGGGGCATGACGTCGCGCTCGGCGCTCCCGAGGCGTACCGCGACACCGTCCCCGACGCGGTGCGATTCGAGCCGATGGCGACCGAGATGGACGACGTCATGCGTGCCGGCATGGGCGAGTCGACCGGGCCCCGTGAGGCTCTGTCGCTGGCCCGCCGCATGTCGGCGGCTATGCGCGTGTCGCTCGGCGAGCAGTGGGCGATCGCGCAGCGGTTCGAGCCGACCGTCGTGGTGGCGCACCCGAAGACCCTCGGCGGGCCGCACATCGCCGAGCGTCTCGGGGTTCCCGCCGTCGCGTCGCTCCCTCTCCCGTTCCTCACCCCCACCTCGGCGTTCCCGATTCCCGTCGTGTCGCGCCCGCTGGGCCGGCGGCTGAACCGCGCGACGTACGCGTTCAACCGCTCCGCAGGTCTCGCGTACGGAGGCATGGTGAATCGCTTCCGCACCGACATGCTCGGACTCCGGCGCACGAGCAGGTTCAGCGACTATCTGCACACGCCGGACGGCGAGCGGATGCCGGTGCTCTACGCTTTCAGCCGGCACGTCGTGCCGCGACCGGCCGACTACCCCGACTCCGCGCACATCGCGGGTTACTGGTGGCGCCCGCCGTTGCGGGAGTGGACTCCGCCGGCCGAGCTCGCCGCATTCCTCGCGCAACGAGGACCCGTCGTCTACATCGGGTTCGGGAGCATGGGCTTCGCGCGAGACGCGGAGCGTCGCGGGGAGATCATCCTCGAAGCGGTGCGCCGGGCGGGCATCCGGGCCGTCGTATCGAAGGGCTGGGGTGCGGTGCGGATGCCGGCGGACGACGATGTCCACGTCGTAGAAGAGGTGCCGCATGACTGGCTCTTCCCGCGTGTGGCGGCGGTCGTGCATCACGGAGGAGCTGGCACCACGGCCGCGGGGTTGCGCGCCGGACGGCCGACGCTCATCTGCCCTGTGCTGGTCGATCAGCCCTTCTGGGGCGACCGCGTGCGCGACCTGGGCGCGGGTCCCGAGCCGCTGCGGCTGCGCCGCCTCTCGGCCGACGAGCTCGCCGCGGCTCTCGGCGACCTCGCGACGAACGAGGACTACCGGGAGAGCGCGGCGCGCATCGCCGACGCGCTCTCGAACGAGGACGGCACGGGTGAGGCCGTGCGCGTCCTCGAGGGGATCGAGTCGCGGACCTCGTCCCTGTCCCCGTAGCGTTCGCCGGGTTCAGCGGGCGCCGGCCGGCCGCCGCTGATCCAACACCCCGAGCACGACGATCACGAGCCGGAGCCCGAACGTCAGAGCCGCGGACCCGCGACGAGCATGATGAGAGTGACTCGGGACCTTCTCCCGCGGAGCTCGGCGCAGCTCAGCCGTCGGGCACGAGCACTGCGGCGCCGTCGAACCGCCCGCCCTTGAGGTCTCTGAGCGCCTGCGCTGCGTGCGACAGAGGGTACGGATGCACGGTCGCCGTTACCCCGTACCGTGCGACGCGTTCGAGGAACGCGCGCCCGTCGGCCCGTGTGTTCGAGGTGACGCTGCGCAGCTGCTTCTCGTAGAAGAGCTCGTCTTCATATACGAGCGAGGGGATGTCGGTGAGGTGGATGCCGGCGACCGCGGCCGTTCCGCCGCGGTCGAGTGCCCGGAGAGCATGGGGCACGACGTCGCCGACGGGCGCGAAGAGGATCGCGCTGTCGAGCGGCTCGGGTGGAGGATCGAAGAAGCCCTGGGCCGACGCCGCGCCGAGCTTGAGCGCGAGCGCCCGCGAGGCGGCGTCGCGCGTCATGACGTGCACCCGGGCGCCCTCGGCGAGCGCGACCTGCGCACACAGGTGCGCGCTGCCGCCGAAGCCGTAGAGCCCGAGCCGCCCGCCCGCCGGGAGCTCCGCGCGCAGCAGGGCGCGGTATCCGATGATGCCCGCGCACAGCAGCGGCGCGATCGACACGTCGTCGGCATCCGGCAAGCGGTACGCATAGGCGGCCGGCGCGGTCGCGTACTCGGCATAGCCGCCGTCCGCATCCCACCCGGTGTACTCCGACGAGGGGCACAGGTTCTCCCGGCCCGACCGGCAGAACCGGCACACGCCGCACGTCCGCCGCAGCCACGCGATCCCGACGCGGTCGCCTTCGCGGAAGCCCGCCACCGCGTCGCCCGCGTCGATCACTTCGCCGACGACTTCGTGACCGGGCACCACTCGGGGCTTGTGCACGGGAAGATCTCCCTCGCTCACGTGCAGGTCGGTGCGGCACACCCCGCACGCCGTCACGCGCACCAGCAGCTCGTCGTCACGCGGACGCGGGACGGGCAGCTCGACCCAGTCGAGCGGGTCGGACTCCATCGGGCCCGGCCGCGCGACGACCCACGCGCGCATCGTGGCGGGCACAGCAGCCATACGCACCATTGTGCGCGCCATGCATCGCGTGAGAAAAGCGTGCGATCCATCCCACAGCGACGCCGATCGGGGCCACGATGGGAGCAGGCGACCGCAAACCCCTCGCCGGTCGCCGGAGGAGCCCGCCATGGGCAAGTTCACCTACGAGACGACCGTCAAGGTCGACTTCGACGACCGCCTCCTTCTCCACCTCCAGACGGTCATCGGAACGAAGCTGCGCCGTTCGGAGGCGTTCTTCTTCAGCTGGCGCGAGGATCCGAGCCTCGGGAGCGGCCGGACCACGATCTGGGTCCATCCCCACGCGTCGCTCATCTTCCGCTACTACGGCAGCAGGGCGCCGTCGCTCAACCGCCTGTGGCTCGAGGTCCTCATGCACGAGGCCAACTCGCCGGGTGGACTCCACGTCGTTCCGGAACCCGCCGACCACGAGCCTGACGACACCTTCACGCAGGGCCACGTGCACGCGCCGGGGTAGGCGCGGCATCCGTCTCGCCGTGTCAAGCCCCCCGTCGACTCGCGCGCCGCGTGAGACGGTGCGAGTGACGCGAAAGGAGCGTGACATGGACGAGCGCGAAGAGGACCTGGGTGCCGGCGGCGAAGGCGCCGACGAGCCCGACACGCTGGCGGGAGGCGAGTTCCAGGACGAGCTGGCCGCGTCGAGTGACGAGGTGGACCGCGAGACCGGTCGCTACACGGACGGCCGCGGTGCCGGCGAGGGCGGCTACGCCCAGACCGAGGAGGCGTTCGGCGATCAGCCCGACACGCAGGGCGACGACCCGCTCGTGGCGGAGCTGGGCGAGGAGGGTCAGGGCGATCTCGCGCCCGAAGACCTCTGACCAGAGCCGGATGCCTCCGCCGTAGCCCCGGGCCCCGGGAGTGTCAAGGGCGTGGTGTCGGCGTGCGCGAGCGCGGACCGTTGAAGGACGGCCGCCGAGGAGGAGCACCGGTATGGGCAAGTTCATCTACGAGGGGTCGATCAAGGTCGACTTCGAGGACCGCGTGCTCGCGCACCTGCAGCTCGTCATCGGCAGCAAGCTGCGGCGCGGCGAGGGCTTCCACTTCACGTGGCGCGACGATCCGAGCATCGGCGACGGGCGCACCACGATCTGGATCCATCCGCAGGCCTCCCTCGTCTACAAGTTCTACGGAAGCCGCAAGCCCGCGCTCAACCGCGCGTGGATCGACGCGCTCAGCTACACGGCGAACTCGCCGTCGGGGCTGTATGTCGTCCCCGAGCCGGCGGAGTCGGCGGATGAGCGGATGCTGACCGATGAAGCGCATTGACATCGTCTACGGCGGGCAGCTCTACAGCGTCGGCGGCCGCGACCCGCAGGAGATCCTCGACGAGATCGCGGAGGGCGTGAAGCGCGGTGCCCACTGGCTGCGCGTGAACGACGGCGAAGGGCTCCGCCGTGACGCCCTCCTGCTGATCACGGCCGGCGTGCCGATCGCGGTGATCCCGATCCCCGGCGATCAGGAGCCCGACCGCGGCGGCCGCACGACCCCCCCTTCGACTGAGAAGATCTCCCCTCGACTGACACGGTCGTCGCCGCCTCGGTGAGCGCGCCGGCCTGACTCCCCGCACGAGCCGTCGAGCGATCCAGCTCGACGGCCCTTCGTCGCGCCCGGCGCGCGGCGCCGCATCCGTCGATCTTTCCGGAATCGGGAAGAGACGCGGCGGTATTCAGTGTTACTATCTACCGGTACCAAGTGTTACTGAGTACCGACGGAGGGTGCGATGAGCAAGCAGGCGACCGAGATGCTGAAGGGCATTCTCGAGGGCATCGTGCTCGCGGTGCTGGCCTCGCGGCCCGCGTACGGCTACGAGATCACCGCGTGGCTGCGGGAGCAGGGGTTCACCGACATCGCCGAGGGCACCATCTACGCCCTGCTCGTGCGCATCGAGCAGCGCGGGCTCGTCGACGTCGAGAAGGTGCCGTCCGAGAAGGGCCCGCCGCGCAAGGTGTACTCCGTCAACGCCCGGGGTCACGAGTACCTCGAAGAGTTCTGGAGGACGTGGAGCTTCCTCGCAGACCGACTGGAAAAGCTCCGCAAGGAAGGAGAGTGACATGGCCGCCAAATGGATCGAGGCGCTCACGGGGTCGCTCGAGCAGAAGAAGCAGTACAAGCAGAGCCTCGCTCGCATCGAAGCCCTGCCCGCCCCGTATCGCACGGCCGCGAAGGCCCTCCACCGGTACTTCCTGTACTACGGCGGAATGGTCGACGGCGACACGCTCGTCACGATGTTCGGCGACCTCGCCGACCTGTGGGAGCGCGCCGCGGCTGACGGCACCGCGGTGCGCGACATCGTCGGCGACGATCCGGTCGACTTCGCCGAGACCTTCGCCCAGTCGTACACGGGCCGGCGGTGGATCGACAAGGAGCGCGTCCGCCTGACGAAGGCGATCGACGACGCGGTGAAGGAGCAGGGATCATGACCGCGACGATCACGGAAGCCCCAGCCATCCGCGTCCAGGGCCTGCGGAAGTCCTACGACGACGTCGAGGTTCTGCGCGGCGTGGACTTCGAGGTCGAGCGGGGCGAGATCTTCGCGCTGCTCGGCTCCAACGGAGCAGGCAAGACCACGACCATCCGCATCCTCTCCACGCTCGCGAAAGCGGACTCGGGCAGCGCGACGGTCGGCGGTTTCGACACCGCCGACCGTCCGGCCGAGGTGCGCGGTGCGATCAGCCTCACGGGACAGTTCGCCGCCGTCGACGAAGTGCTGACGGGACGCGAGAACCTCGTGCTCGTCGCGCGGCTTCGCCATGTCGCCGATCCGGGAGGGGTCGCGGATGCCCTGCTCGAGCGCTTCTCGCTGACCGAGGCCGGCGGCCGCAAGGCCGCGACCTACTCGGGTGGCATGCGGCGCCGGCTCGACATCGCGATGAGCCTCATCGGCGAGCCGTCCGTCATCTTCCTCGACGAGCCGACCACGGGCCTCGACCCTGAAGCGCGCCTCGAGGTGTGGCAGGCGGTGCGCGAGCTCGCGCGCGGCGGCACGACCGTGCTGTTGACGACGCAGTACCTCGAAGAGGCCGAGCAGCTCGCCGACCGCATCGCGATCCTCCACGAAGGTCGGATCATCGTGAACGGCACCCTCGACGAGCTCAAGCGGCTCCTGCCCGCGGCGAAGGTCGAATACGTCGAGAAGCAGCCGAGCCTCGAAGACGTCTTCTTCGCCCTCACGGGTGAGGAGGACTCAGGAAGGAAGGAATCATGACCGCCCACGCCATCGGCGACACCGCGGTGCTCACCGGCCGGTCGCTGCGCCACATCCTGCGCAGCCCCGACACCATCATCACGACGGCGGTCACGCCGATCGCCATCATGCTGCTGTTCGTCTACGTCTTCGGCGGGGCGATCGACACGGGTGCCTCGAAGGGGTCGTACATCGACTACATGCTGCCCGGAATCCTCCTCATCACGATCGCGTCGGGCATCGCCTACACGGCGTACCGGCTCTTCCTCGACATGAAAGGCGGGATCTTCGAACGGTTCCAGTCGCTGCCGATCTCCCGGTCCGGGGTGCTGTGGGCACACGTGCTCACGTCGCTCGTGTCGATCGTCGTCTCGCTCGCGATCGTCGTCGGCGTCGCGCTGCTCATGGGCTTCCGCACGGGAGCAGGCGTCGGCGGGTGGCTCGCCGTGGCGGGCATGCTCGTGCTGTTCACGCTCGCGCTCACGTGGCTCGCCGTGATCCCCGGGCTCACGGCGAAGACGGTCGACGGGGCGAGCGCGTTCTCGTACCCGCTGATCTTCCTGCCGTTCATCAGCTCGGCGTTCGTGCCGACCGAGTCGATGCCGGGCCCCGTGCAGTGGTTCGCCGAGAACCAGCCCGTGACCTCGATCGTCGACACGATGCGGGCGCTGTTCGCCGGTCAGCCGGTCGGCGGTGAGATCTGGATCGCGATGGCCTGGCTCGTCGGGATCCTCGCCGTCGCGTACATCGCGTCGATGGCGATCTACCGCCGCCGCATCAGGTGAGATAGGCGTCGACCATGATCGGACCGCGGATGCCGCGAAGGGCGTCCACGATCCGATCGACGCCTTTGCGGCCGAGGCTCGACAACTGGAGGTCGTGCGGGCCGAGCTTCTCGAGTCTGCCCGTGCGGATCCGCACGACCTCCCACCCCGCGCTGCGCAGCAGGCGGTCCTTGCGGCGATCGGACTCCTCGCGAGGCCCGACGTGCTCGAGGCCGAACCGGCCCGGGCTGTCGTACTCGATCGCGACGCGCAGCTCCGCCAGCACGATATCGGGCCACACCTCGAGATGGTCGAAGAACGGCCGGCTCACGCGCACGGCGTTGAGCCCCTGCGTGAGCGGGAGCCGGGCGAACAGGTCGGCGCGAAGCGTGGCCTCGACGGCGGATGCCGGTGCCGGCGCGCACTCGCTCGTGAACGCCTCGCCCACGGGCAGATCGGGCGTCTTGTCGCAGACGCGTCGCCGCGGCTTCGCCCGGGGCCGTGGGACCGGGGCCGGCGGATCGTCGGGTCGGCGGATGCGCGGTGGCGCAGCCTGCAGCGAGCACTCGGGACACCACGCCGACCGCCTGCGCTTCTGACCCGGGCGGTTGCGCTGCTCGGTGGGCGTCGCCGCGAACAGGTGCCCGGCCTCGCACTGCCACAGCAGAAGCACGTCGGCCGCCGGCGGGATCTGCGACAGCACGATCCCCGCGTTGAGCTCGGGATGGTACTGGCGCACGAGCATCGGGAAGGACGCCCATGCCTCGCGGTACGTGCCCACGGCGTAGGGCACCTCGGCGCCGCGCGAGAACTGGCGGCGCGCCCACCACAGCTCGACCCTCTCCGCCATGGCGCAGAACGTAGCGCGGACCTCGGACGCCGGTGGCGGCATCCGGTTCGTCCACGGCGACGGTGTCAGAGCAGCTGACCCGCCCTCGTGAGGACGTCGCGCAGGATGCCCTCGATCTCGTCGAACTCCGCCGGGCCGATCGTGAGCGGCGGCGCGAGCTGGATGACAGGGTCGCCGCGGTCGTCGGCGCGGCAGTACAGACCCGCCTCGAAGAGCTCCTTCGACAGGAAGCCGCGCAGGAGGCGCTCCGACTCCTCCTCGTTGAACGTCTCGCGCGTGGACTTGTCCTTCACGAGCTCGATGCCGAAGAAATAGCCGTCGCCGCGTACGTCGCCCACGATCGGCAGGTCGAGCAGGCGCTCGAGGGCGGAGCGGAACAGCGGTGAGTTCTCGCGGACGCGCTCGTTGAGCTTCTCCTCTTCGAAGATGTCGAGGTTCTCGAGGGCGACGGCGGCCGAGACCGGATGCCCCGCGAACGTGTAGCCGTGCGGGAAGCTCGTGTCGCCCGTGCCGAACGGCTCGTACACGCGTTCGCTCAGGATGGTCGCGCCGAGCGGTGCGTATCCGCTCGTCATGGCCTTCGCGCACGTGATCATGTCGGGGACGTACCCGTACGCATCGCACGCGAACATGTGCCCGATGCGCCCGAAGGCGCAGATGACCTCGTCGCTCACCAGCAGAACGTCGTGCGCGTCGCAGATCTCGCGCACGCGCTGGAAGTAGCCGGGAGGCGGCGGGAAGCACCCGCCCGCGTTCTGCACGGGCTCGAGGAACACGGCGGCCACCGTGTCGGGTCCTTCGAAGAGGATCATCTCCTCGATGCGGTCGGCAGCCCAGCGTCCGAACTTCTCGAGATCGTCGGCGGGCGCTCCGACGTCGGCGGCGCGGTAGAAGTTGGTGTTCGGCACGCGGAAGCCGCCGGGCGTGACCGGCTCGAACATCTCTTTGAGCGCGGGCAGGCCCGTGATCGCGAGCGCGCCCTGCGGAGTGCCGTGGTAGGCGACCGCGCGCGAGATCACCTTGTGCTTGGTGGGCTTGCCGCGCAGCTTCCAGTAGTGCTTCGCGAGCTTGAACGCCGTCTCGACGGCTTCACCGCCGCCTGTCGAGAAGAACACGCGATTGAGGTCGCCCGGTGCGTAGTCGGCGAGGCGCGCCGCGAGCTCGATCGCCGCCGGATGCGCGTACGACCAGATCGGGAAGAACGCGAGTTCTCCCGCCTGCTTGGCCGCCGCATGCGCGAGCCGCCGCCGGCCGTGTCCTGCGTTGACGACGAAGAGTCCGGCGAGCCCGTCGAAGTAGCGCTTTCCCGACTCGTCCCAGATGTGATGGCCCTCGCCGCGGACGATGACGGGCACGCCCGAGTCCATCGTCGACTGCCGCGAGAAGTGCATCCAGAGGTGGTCGCGAGCCTTCTGCTGCAGCGCGGTAAGGCTGCCGGTCTCGCGGGCGTGGGTGTGGTCTTTCGTGGTCATCGGCACTCCCCGTGGTGCGTCCTGTGCCCACATTAGGGCCGGGGGAGTGCCGCTTCTACAGCCTCGGCGGGGCGAGCCTCACGCGGTGGGCGTGTCGGCCTGCGGGCGCAGCTGAGCCGCCGCGAGCTGGTCGAGGGCCTCGGCGATCTGCGAGATGACGGATGCCGTGGTCTTGGCGACGTCGGGTGAGAGTCCGTCGATCACCGAGACGAGCGTCGAGTGGTGCGCGCCGAAGGCGTCGTCGACGCAGTGGATCGCCGCCTCGGTCGGCACGAGGTAGTGTGCGCGGCGGTCGTGCGGGTGCTGCACACGCGTGACGTACTCGCGCTGGACGAGGCGGTCGACGACGTTCGTGACGGTCGCGCTCGACGTGTCGAGCATCACGATGAGGTCTTTCGGGCTGAGGTCGCGCCCGTCTCGGTAGCCCTGCACGAGGTAGCGGAGCGCGGTGAGGTCGAGGTTCGACAGCCCCGACACCGCGAGCGCACGGTCGGCCTGCACGCGCTCGGCGCGACGCAGATGCAGCACCGCTTCGGCGAGCGCCCGGCCCTCTGGACTCTTTGGGGGGCGCTCCGCGTAGAGGTGCTCGCTCTCATGGCGTACGACGGTCTGCGGCATGGGAATTCTCCGACTTGCTCCTCCACGACTCGGCTGGGTGCTCGGGACGCGCTCACCCATCATATGGGTTCGGCGGCGAGACGTCCAATAGATTGCACACTTGCCGAGATACTTATTTACTGGGATTGACAAATGGTTAGTTGCCTGGCTAGTAATTTACTAGCGAACAGAAAGGGCGCGGACATGACGATGAACAAGCACACCCGAGAGCGCGTGGCGGATGGGGCCGAGGTGATCCCCGTCTTCCCCCACGCGCTCGGCGTCGCACTCGTGCCGCAGCCGCGTCCGATCGGGCGAGGCGGCTTCGCCGACCTCATGGCGGACTGGCGGCACCGCCGGCGGCTGAGTCGTCACTGCGACAACGCCGCGTGAGCGCACGCATCCGCGACAACGACACCGAGATCCAGCACCACCCACCAACCCAGTACCCGAAAGGAACGATCGATGGGACTGCTCTACTACGGAGCCGAGGCGCAGCCGATCGAGATGCCGGACCGCATCCTCGCTCACGTCAAGGTCGTCGCGACGACGAAGCTTCGTCGCAACGAGAGCTTCACGATGACGTGGAAGCACCCCGATGACGGCCCCGCCGGGCGCACCAGCGTCTGGATGCAGCCCGCCATCCCGCTCCGGTTCGTCTTCGCGAGCGCCGAGCCCGAGACGCTCGACCCCGACTGCCTCCGCACCCTCGCCAACGCCGCCGCCGGCTCGGGCGGAATGATGATCGAGTGGGCGAGCGAGCAAGAGCTGCGCGAGCCCATCGACATCCGATCACAGGTCGCGGTCGCGGCCTGACCTCGACCGCCCACGGCGAGTCGCCACGAAGTGCTGTGCAGGGCAGCTCGTCGTGGCGACTCGCCCTGTGCGCGGATCACGCGCGCGGAGGGTTCGCCGGCAGCCACTCGTCGAGACGCGTCTGGAACAGCTGCGCGCCGTCCACCGGCACGAGCGTGCGCTCGTCGACCGTGGCGCCGTAGTACGGCGCGCCGTCGTCGCGCACGACCGTGCGCGGGTCGCGGCGGAACGCGAGGCCTCGCCGCACCCACTCGTCCATGCCGAACTGCTCGGGGCCGGCGATCTCGATGTCGCCGTTCACCGGCTCGCCGACCGCGGTGCGGGCGATCGCGGTCGCGACGTCTTCTGCGGCGATGGGCTGCACGAGGGCTCCGGGCAGCCGCACGGTCTCGCCGTCGGTCGAGATGTCGGCGATGCTTCCGACGAACTCGAAGAACTGCGTCGCGTGCACGAGCGAGTAGGGCAAGCCCGACTCGCGGATGAGGTTCTCCTGCGCGACCTTCGCGCGGAAGTACGGGATGTGCTGCGGACGGTTGGTGCCGACGATCGTGAGCGCGACGTGGTGCCCGACCCCCGCCTCCTCCTCGGCGGCGATGAGATTCCTGGTGGAGGTCGTGAAGAACTCGAGCACCGCGCTCTCCTCGAACGACGGCGAGTTCGACACGTCGACGACGACGTCCGCGCCGGCGAGCGCTTCGGCGACGCCTTCGCCGGTGATGGTGTCGACGCCTGTGTTCGGGGCGGCGGCGACGGCATCGTGTCCGTGCCGCTGCAGTTTCGCGACGACCTTCGAGCCGATGAGCCCGGTTCCGCCGATGACGACGATCGTTGCCATGTTCGTGCCCTTCTCCGTGGGGGAGCCGTGTGCGCCCGAAAGCTAAGACAGACCGGATGCCGCGCGTGTGACCGCTTCGCCCTCATCCGTTCCAGTGCGTGAGCTTCGCGGGGTTGACGACCATCCATACGTGCGAGACGGCGCGGCCGCGCATGTCGAATCCGACGACCCCGACGACCCGCTTCTCGTGGAGGAGCATGAGCCCGGGTGCGCCGTTCACGTCGGCTTCGACGATCGAGCTGACAGGCAGAGCCTCGGTCAGCGCGACCATCGCCGCTGCGACGACGGCGGCTCCGGTCGCCCTGCGCACCGGCGCCGCGATGCGGTCGCCCGCGTCGACGAGCACCAGTGCGTCGCGGGTGAGCGACCGCGCGAGCGCGACGGCGTCACCGCACTGCCACGCCTCCTGCGCGGTGCGCACGGTGGCGCGCATCCGCCTCGTGCGTATGTGCTCTCGTCCGGTGCGACGGGGCCACGGCGTCCGGCGCCACGGTCTCATCCCTCGCCCATCGTGACGTACTCGGGCATGGGTGCCGCCTTCCTGAGCCAGGGCAGACGGATGCGTCGACCCGAAGCCCCGCTCGACAGCGTTGACCGGGTGGAGCGCCGATCTGTGACACGGCGCTCCGAGGGGGCGGTCAGTCGTCTGTCGCGTCGACGCGCGCCGAGATCGACCGAAGGACCTCGAGGGCCGCATCCGCCCTCTCGGGAGTGAAGCCGAAGGTCTCGGTGATGACCTGGTAGATGCCGGGCGCGTGGACGCGGAGCGCATCGCCGTCGGGCGTGAGCGACACCGTGACGGAGCGCTCGTCGCGCGGGTTGCGCGTGCGGGCGACGAGCCCCAGCTTCTCCATTCGCTTGACCAGCGGTGTGATCGTGCCGTAGTCGGACTGCAGGCGTGCGACGAGGTCGCCGACCGTGAGGTCGCCGTACTCCCACAGCATCGCGAGAACGAGGTACTGCGGGTACGTCACTCCGAGCGGTTCGAGCAGTGGGCGGTAGACCGCCGTCACGGCCCGGTAGGCGGCGTGCAGGTTGAAGCACACCATGTCGGCGAGGGGCACGGCGGGTGGGGCTTCGGTCTTGGCATCCGTCACCCTTCCAACGGTATCAGGAAGTGACGAGTGCGCTATTCACTAGCGCGCTAGGTACTGCATCTCGGCGGTGCTCGTGGGCACTCACCACTTCGGCGAGCTTCGCCGGATTCATCATCCACATGATCTGACTGACGGCGTTCGCCTCGATCGTCACCGTCAGCACGGCGAAGATGCGATCAGCGCGTCGGAGCAGCGCGGCCGCGAGGCCGTTCACCTGGATCATCTCGATCGAGACATCGCCCCAGAACCAGTGCGAGACCCCGAGGAGGAATCGCACGAGCTTCTCCCTGCCGAGAATCGGCCGGCGCGCCGTGCGGCGCACGACGCCGCCGCCGTCGGTGTAGCTCACCGCGTCCTCTGCGAGAAGGACCTCGAGCGATTCCGCGTCTCCGCCGCGTGCGGCGCGCAGGAACGCTTCGAAGAACCGGCGATGAGCGGATGCCGCGACCGCCCGCCCGCCGCCGGCCGCGAGGTGCTTGCGGGCGCGGCTCACGAGCTGCCGGGCGGCGACCTCGGTCGTGTCGACGATCTCGGCGATACGGGCGTACGGATAGTCGAACGCTTCGCGCAGCACGTAGGCGGCCCGCTCCGTGGGCCCCAGGCGCTCCATGAGCAGGAGCGTCGCGAGGCGCAGGGCTTCGCCGCGCTCCGCGCCGAGCGTCGGGTCGTGGGCGGTGTCGACGGGACTGGGCAGCCATGGCCCGATGTAGGTCTCGCGGCGCACGCGCGCGCTGTGGAGGACGTTGATCGCGATCCGGGTCGCGGTCGTGGCGAGGAATGCTTCGGGCTCGCGCACGGCGGCGCGGTCGCACTGCTGCCAGCGCAACCACGTCTCCTGCACGACGTCCTCCGCGTCGGCGGCGCTGCCGAGCATGCGGTACGCGATGCCGAAGAGGCGACCGCGTGCGTGCTCGAACAGCCCCAGGGCATCGGCGTCGATCTGGGCGGCGCCCCCCGGTCCGGTGTTCATGCGAGCAGATTACATCGTGTGCTAGCTAATAGAAAGAGGGGAAATAGTATTCGAGCCGATCTGCCAATCGGCGAAGCGCATCCGGGCGATGCGCGCGTCGGCGTCCGGCAGCAGATCGTCGGGCCCGAGCCACGCTCCGAAGTAGGTCCCCAGGGCATCGGCGACGACCTCGCGTTCGTCGTGCCGGAACCGCAGTTCGCGTCGCGCGAGATCGGCGAGGTCGAAGATCTCGGGGCCGCCGTACTCGACCGTCCCGTACACCGGTGACCCGAGCGCGACCTCCGCGACGGCGGCCGCGACGTCGTCGGCGGCCATCGGCTGGATGCGCGTGTCGGCGAGCCGGATGATGCCGCCTCGGCTCGCGTTGTCGGTGATGCTGCGGATGAACTCGAAGAACTGCGTCGCGTGCACGAGCGAGTACGGCCGCCCTGACTCCACGATGAGCCTCTCCTGCGCGTCCTTCGCCTGGAAGTAGCCGCCCTCCGCCCGCGCGAGCCGGTCCGTGCCGACGACCGAGAGGGCGAGGTGGTGGCCCACACCCGCGGCGGCGCCGTAGGTGAGCAGGTTCAGCGTCGACGCGTAGAAGAACTCCCGCGCGGCGGCCTCGTCGGTGTATGACGAGTTGGACACGTCCACGACGACGTCCGCCCCGTCGAGGGCCTCTTCGAGGCCTTCGCCCGTGTACGAGTTCACGCCGGTCGCACGTGCCGCCGGCACGACCTCCAGTCCGCCTCCGCGCAGCTGCGTCACGATGCGCGACCCGATGAGGCCGGTCCCTCCGATGACGGTGATCTTCATGATCTTCTCCTTGCTCGGTCCGGTCCGGTGGCGGGGAGCGCACCGGCTCATGCAGGGCTGACAAGACAGCGGACCGTTTCGTGACGACGACGCGCGGTGAGGGCCGACATCGGCCGCACCGGTCACACGCACAGCATCCGTGCGGTCGTCTCTGGTGAACGCCGGACCGCAGCGAGCTGCACTCCAGAAAGGGAATCGACATGCCCGAACACACTCTCCAACCCGAGGCGCGCGCGTTCGCCGACGCCGCCGCGCAGCCGCCGTCGCTCGTGGAGCGGGGCGTCGACGGCGCCCGCGCGCTGCTCGATGAGGTCCAGGCGGGTCCCGTCGACAAGCCCGGCGTCGACGAGGAGTGGATCACGGTGCCCGCCGAAATCGGCGACGTGCCCGTCCGCATCGTCAAGCCCGTCGGCTCGGCGGGAGCCCTGCCGGTCGTGCTGTACGTGCACGGCGGGGGCTGGGTGCTCGGCAACGCCGGCACGCACGACCGACTGGTGCGCGAGCTCGCTGTCGGAGCCGACGCCGCCGTCGTGTTCGTCGAGTACACGAGATCGCCGGAGGCGCGGCATCCGGTCGCGATCGAGCAGGCGTACGCGGCAGCCCGCTGGGTCACGACCGACGGCGAGACGAAGGGGCTCGACGCGTCACGACTCGCGATCGCCGGCGACTCGGTCGGGGGCAACATGGCCGCCGTCGTCGCGCTCCTGGCGAAGAAGCGCGGCGACGTGTCGTTCGTGCACCAGTCGCTGTACTACCCGGTGACGGATGCGGCGATGGACACCGCGAGCTACCGCGAGTTCGCCGCGGGCTATCACCTGCGTGCCGACGCGATGGCGTGGTTCTGGGACAACTACCTGCCGGATACCACGGCCCGCCGCGACCAGACGGCGTCGCCCCTGCGTGCCCCGATCGACGAGCTCAGGGGGCTTCCCGAGACGCTGCTCATCGTCGATGAGAACGACGTGCTGCGCGACGAGGGCGAGCAGTACGGGCGCCACCTCATCGAAGCCGGCGTGCGCACGACGCTCGTGCGCTACGACGGCACGATCCACGACTTCATGATGCTCAACCCGCTGCGCACGTCTGCGGCGACGACCGCGGCGATCGAGCAGGCGATCCACGTCCTGCGAAAGGCGTTCGCACGCGTGATCGTCCCCGCGTGACCCGACTCATCCCATCCCCATCACACAGAGAGAAGAGAACCATGTCCGAAAGCAAGCCCACCATCGTGCTCGTCCACGGCGCCTTCGCCGAGTCGGCGTCGTGGAACGGCGTCATCGAGCGGCTCCAGGCCAAGGGCGTCCGCGCGGTCGCCGTCGCGAACCCGCTGCGCAGCCTCTCGGGCGATGCGCAGTACGTGCGCGACGTGATCGCGTCGATCGACGGACCGGTCGTGCTCGTCGGCCACTCGTACGGCGGACTCGTCATCACGGAGGCGTCCTCCGGCAACGAGCAGGTCGTCGGTCTCGTCTACGTCTCGGCGTTCGCACCCGACACCGGCGAGAGCGCGTTCACGCTGTCGACGAGCGCCCCGGGCAGCACGCTCGGCGACGCGGTCGCGGCGTACCCCGTGGCAGACGGCGGCCCCGAGCTCGTCATCCGCCCCGAGGCCTTCCACGCGCAGTTCTGCGCGGACGTGCCGGAATCCGTCGCGGCGCTCATGGCTGCCACGCAGCGTCCGGTCACGCAGGCGGCGCTGGCGGAAGGGCTGCCGGGCGAGCCCGGGTGGAAGCGCATCCCGTCGTGGCACGTGTTCGGGGATCAGGACCGCAACATCCCGGTCGCGGTGTTCCGCACCGGGGCGCAGCGCGCCGGATCGCAGGGCACCACGGAGATCGCCGGCGCGTCGCATGCGCTGAGCGTGTCGCAGCCCGATGCGGTCGTGGCCACGATCGCCGCCGCGGGCCGCGCGTACGTCGAGAGCGTCTCTGCGAGCGCGGCGTAGCCCCAGGCCCGGCGGTGTCCCGGGGTACGGTCCGGCCCCCGGGACACCGCCTTCACCGCATGCGCCTTGTCCAAGACCGGACCGAGCGAGAGGACCACTCATGACCACCCCGCTCATTCAGCCGCCGCGGAGCGTGACCGCCGGCGAGCTGTCGGTCGCCTACCGCGACCATGGAGACCCGCACGCGGAGCCCGTCGTGCTGCTGCACGGGTTCCCGTATGACGTCCACACCTACGACGACGTGGTGCCGCTGCTCGTGGAGGCCGGCTTCCGCGTGCTCGTGCCCTCCTTGCGTGGTCACGGCGCAACGCGGTTCCTCCGCGCGGACACGCCGCGCTCGGGACAGCAGGCCGCGCTCGGGGCGGACCTCCTCGCGTTCCTCGACGCGCTCGCGCTCGAGCAGCCGATCCTCGCGGGGTACGACTGGGGAGCGCGGGCGGCCTGCGTCGTCGCGGCGCTGTGGCCCGAGCGGATCTCGGGACTGGTGTCGGTGAACGGATACCTCATCCAAGACATCGCCGCTTCGGCGACGCCGCTCGCGCCCGAGCTCGAAGCGGGCTTCTGGTACTTCTGGTACTTCGCGACCGAGCGCGGCCGCGCCGGGCTCTCCCGTGATGCCCGTGGTATCGCCGAGGTGATCTGGAGACGCAACTCGCCGGAGTGGCGCTTTCGCGACGAAGATCTCGATCGCACCGCCGAGGCCTTCGCGAACCCCGACTACGTCGACGTCGTGATCCATTCGTACCGCCACCGCCTCGGCCTCGCCTCCGGGGCGCCGGCGTTCGCGGAGCTCGAGCAGCGGCTCGCGGACCTTCCGCCCATCGCGGTGCCGACGATCACGCTCGACGGCACCGCGGACGGCAACTTCCCGGCGACCGACGGCTCACAGCATGCGCGCTTCTTCACCGGGCCGCGCGAGCACCGACAGGTCGAGGGCGCGGGGCACCACCTCCCCGCCGAGGCGCCGCACGCGTTCGCCGAAGCGGTGCTCGACGTCGCCGAGCCGCCGGGCGACGGGGCCGGGACGCCGTGAGGTTCATGCGCCGCGAATCGACGGATGACGACCGTCGTCCAGATGGCGGGGTACGTCGTCATGCGGCTCGCCCTCGTCGCGCCATGGGTGCGGGCCGCCGCATCCGATCCCGCCTCACGCCCCACCGCGTTGCGCTACGCCGCCGGTGTCGGCGCCACGCCCCCCATCTGTGCGGAATCAGGACATCTGGCGAAGACAGGTGATCCGGCCGGGGATCCTCCTGCGCCCGCCAGATGTCCTGATCTCGGCCGTCAGCGCGTGGCGCGGGCGAGGTTCGCGCGCAACTCGTCGGCCGTCTGGGGCACCACGTACGCGGGCTGGTCGCGTTCGACGCGCCAACTCTCCGAAAGCGGACCGACCACGACGGTGTCGAACCCGAACTCGTCGTAGATCTTCGTCACGAGCTCGATCGCGTCGTCGAAGTCGCTCGCGGTCGGCAGCGCCCGGCGGTTCGGGGTGCCGGCGGGCGACCCCGCCGTGAGGATCTCGGTCGAACGGATCGAGTTGAACGCCTTCGCGACCTTCGCGCCGCGCAGGTGCTCCTGCAGAAGGCCGCTCGTGGTCGCCTTCTTCTCGTCGAGCTCGGCGATGTGACCGTCGCGCTCCCAGTAGTAATTGTTCGTGTCCAGCACGATCTTGCCCGCGAGCGGCTCGACGGGGATGGCGCGGTACGCCTTCAGCGGGACGGTCACGATCGCCCAGTCGGCGGCGGTCGCGGCATCCGTCGCCGTTCCCGCCCGGGCCCGCGGGCCGAGCTCGGTCACGAGGCTCGCGAGCGTCTCGGGCCCGCGCGAGTTCGCGACCACGACGTCGTACCCGCGCTCGACGAGCCCGCGGGCGAGAGTCGATCCGATGTGTCCTGCTCCGATGATTCCGACGGTCGTCATGCCGGAGTCAATCGCCGTGGAGCCGCGCACATTCCCGGATCGCGCCTCACGGATGCTCCGGCGCCGCGGTCGAGTGCCGCGCGATGAGGTGCGTCGGGATTGGCGTCGCCTCGGTCGTCGTGTCGGGCTCTTCGGCCGCGAGGAGCACCTTCTGCATCATGAGCTCGCCGAGCGCCGCGAAGTCCTGGCGCACCGTGGTGAGGGGCGGGTAGAGGTAGCCGGCCTCGGGGATGTCGTCGAAGCCGACGACGCTCACGTCCTCGGGAACGCGCAGTCCGCGCTCGCGGAGCGCCGAGAGCACGCCGATCGCCATCTGATCGTTCGCCACGAAGATCGAGGCGCCCGGCCCGATGTCCCACGCGGATGCCAGGCGGTGACCGCTCGCGGCGGACCAGTCGCCGTACGCCGGCTCAGTGAGCTCGAGCCGGTGGGCCGCGAGCTCGTCGCTCCAGCCGCGCGCGCGTTCGATCGCATCCGGCGCCGTTGCGGGTCCCGCGAGGTGCAGGATGCGCGTGTGACCGAGCTCGGCGAGGTGGCGCACCGCGGCGCGGGCGCCGCGGTACTGGTCGATCGACACGATGAGCGGGCTCCGACGCGCGGTCGACGCACACGCGACGACGGGGATACTGAGGTCGAGCGAGCGGACGAGCTCCAGCACCGCGACGTGGACGACCACCAGCACGATCGCGTCGACGCGCTGCCGCAGGAGCCCTTCGATCGCGGAGCGCCACGCCTTCGGGTCATCCGGCGGTGCGCTCACCGTGTCGACGCTGTAGCGGGACTCGCGTGCGGCGTAGTTGAAGTTCAGCGCGACCGACGTCGGACCGTAATCGGAGATGCCCGGAGTGACGAGGCCGATCGTGCGCGTGCGACGCGTGACGAGGGCGCGCGCGGCCGGCGACGGACTGTACCGCAGCTGGGCGATCGCCTGCTCGACTCGCGCACGGGTCGCGGGTCGCACATTCGGCAGGTCGTTGATGACGCGCGACACGGTCTGGTGCGAGACGCCTGCCAGCCGGGCGACGTCGAAGATGTTGGCGGCCCGCGTCGAGCCGTCTTCGGAGGTCGTGCGCGTGTCAGCCATCGATCTCCTCGGGCCGGGCCACGAGGGCGAGGAGGGAGTCGACGGTGAGCATGCTCGAGGGGAGCGTGTCGACGATCCGGCCGTCGCGCAGGATCGACACGCGATTGCCGACGCGCAGCACCTCCTCGAGCTCGGCCGAGATGAACATGACGGAGAGCCCGTTGTCGGCGAGCTCGCCGACGAGGTTCTGCACCTCGACCTTGGCGCCGACGTCGATCCCGCGCGTCGGCTCGTCGAGCACGAGCACGCGCGGCGACAGCGCGAGCAGTCGCGCCAGGAGCAGCTTCTGCTGGTTCCCGCCCGACAGGGTCCCGGCCGGTCGGTCGAGATCGGGCGGGCGGATGTCGAGCGCCTCGACCCAGCTCATCGCGAGCTCGCGTCGGCGATCGGGACGGATGCGCCGGAACACGCCCTCCTCGGCCTGCAGCGCGAGCGTGATGTTGTCGAGCACGCTGAGGTCGGCGATGATCCCCTCGGTGCGGCGGTTCTCCGACGAGTAGACGACGCCGAGGTTCATCGCCCGTCGCGGATGCAGCCCGGGCTGCTCGCGCCCGGCGATGCGGATGATCCCGGCGCTCACGCGGTCGGCGCCCGTGATCGCGCGCGCGAGCTCGGTGCGGCCCGAGCCGAGGAGGCCGGCCACCCCGAGGACCTCGCCTTCGACCATGTCGACGTCGGCGTCGCGGATGCCGTTGCCCACGGTGACCCCGCGGGCGCTGAGGTAGGGCTCGCGGGGCGTCTTCGGGTCGACCTCGGCGCGGGTCTTGGCGTCGAGGGAGGCCGCGGTGCGCCCGAGCATCGCCTGCACGAGCTCGATGCGCAGCAGTTCGTTGGTGAGGTACTCGCCCACGAGGCGCCCGTCGCGCAGGACGGTCACGCGGTCGCACAGCTCGTACACCTGATCGATGAAGTGCGACACGAACAGCACCGCGACGCCCCGTCGCGTGAGGTCGCGCACGACGCGGAAGAGCTCCGCGACCTCGTCGACGTCGAGGCTCGACGTCGGCTCATCGAGGACGAGCACCTTGACGTCGGTCGAGATCGCCCGTGCGATCGCGACGAGCTGCTGCACGGCGAGCGAGTGCGTGCCGAGGAGCGACGCCGGGTCGATCTCGAGCCCGAGGTCGGCGAGCACGGCTCGCGCCTCCGACCTCATGGTGCGCCAGTCGATCACACCGAGACGCCGCGGCTCGCGCCCGAGCGCGATGTTCTCGGCGACCGACACGTTCGGGAGCAGGTCGATCTCCTGGTAGACCGTGCTGATCCCGGCACGCTGGGCGTCCTGCGGCGACGAGAAGCGCACGTGCTCGCCGTCGAGTGTGAGCTCCCCCTCGTCGAGGGGCAGCGCACCGGTGATGGCCTTGATGAGCGTCGACTTTCCTGCGCCGTTCTCGCCCATGAGCGAGTGCACCTCGCCGGGGAACAGGCGGAAGTCGACCGCGTCGATCGCCGTGTCGGCGCCGAACCGCACGGTGGCGCCCGTCAGCTCGAGCAGCGGGCGCCTTTCCTCCATTCCGCCATTATCCCGTCGGACGTGCGCCGTCCAGGTGGCGCGCGGGGCTGTCATCTGCCGCGTCGCTGCGACCTCGCGACGATGAGCCGCTGCACGACGATGAAGACCAGCAGAAGCGCACCGATGATGATCTGCATCCAGGACTGCTCGGCGCCCATGAACGAGATGAGCTTCTTGATCGTGCCGTAGACGAGCACCCCGATGAGAGACCCGAGCACGTACCCGGTGCCGCCCGTGAGCAGTGTGCCGCCGATGACGACCGCCGCGATCGCGTCGAGCTCCGTGCCGATGCCGTTGCGCGGATACCCCGCCCCCGAGTAGGCGGTCAGCAGCAGACCCGCGAGACCGCCGCACACGCCGCTGATGACGTACACGAGGATCTTCGTGCGCGCGACGTCGAGACCCATGAGCCGCGCGGACTGCTCGCTCCCGCCGATCGCGTAGACCGTGCGTCCGAATCGGGTCCAGTGCATGACGAAGAACGCGATGGCGACGACGAGCAGCGCGATGATGCCGGTCGGCGTGATGTACCACCCGCCCACCGACCACCGCGTGCGCTGCAGCCACAGGATCGCGGGATCCTCGACACGGATCGACGAGAGGCTCACGACGAAGGCGAGCCCGCGTGCGAGGAAGAGTCCCGCGAGTGACGCGATGAACGGCTGCACGTTGAAGTACTGCACGAGCACGCCTATGAGCAGCCCGATGAGGGCGCCTCCGGCGAGCATGATCGGGACCACGAGGAAGGCGGGGAGGCCCTGTGCGAGAAGGCTCGCGCACAGGATGCCGGTGAACGCCATGACGGATCCGACCGACAGGTCGATGCCGCCCGTGATGATGACGAGCGTGAGCCCCACCGCGAGCACGATGAGGTACGCGTTGTCGAGCAGCAGCGCCGACAGGTTGCCGGGTGAGAGGAAGTTCGCGAACCGCACGCGCGCGCCGATGAGCAGCGCGATGAGGATCACGACGGCCGACAGAGTCGGCATGAGCGACGCGTGGCGGCGCAGGAAGGTCGAGTACCGCGACGCGAACGTCTCGGCCGGCTTGGGGCGGGTGTCGATCGCGGTCATGAGGCCACCTTCGCCTTGTCGATCGAGGAATCGGATGCCGCGCCTCGCGCTCTCGCCCGGACGGCGCTTCGCGCCCACGCGTGCAGCCGTGGCGACTGCACGATGACGACGACGATGACGACGATCGCGAAGAACACCGGGCTCTGCGCCGACGGGACGCCGAGGAAGAGGATCGTGGATTCGAGGGTCTGGATCGTGAGGACGCCGACGACGGTGCCGGCGATCGTGAACTTGCCGCCCATGAGGGACGTGCCCCCGAGGACGACCGCGAGGATCGCGTAGAGCTCGATGAACAGGCCGGTCGCATTCGCGTCGGCTGCGCGGATGTTCGCGCTGTAGATGATGCCGGCGATGCCCGCGAGCAGACCCGTGACGGCGTACGCCGTGAACACGATGCCCCTCGCGCGCACGCCCGCGAGGCGGCTCGCCTCGGGGTTGATGCCGACGGCCTCGGTGAGCACGCCCAGCGCGGTGCGCCGCTCGAACAGGGCGATCACGATGATCGCGGTGAGTGAGATGAGGAACGCGACGGGCAGCCCGATGAGGTAGCCGGTCGCGATGAACGAGTAGGGCGGGCTGTTGACGGTCGTGATGAAGCCGTCGGTGATGAGGAGGGCGACCCCGCGGCCCGCGAGCATCAGCACGAGCGTCGCGATGATCGGCTGGATCCCGACGACCGAGACGAGCAGGCCGTTCCACATGCCGAGAGCGAGCGAGACGCCGAGCGCGGCGAGCACGGCCACGGCGACCGTGCCGACGCCGGTCGGATCGGACGAGGCGTCGATGATCGTGAGCGCGACCGCACCCGAGACGGCCATGACCGCGCCGACCGACAGGTCGATGCCTCTTGTCGCGATGACGATCGTCATGCCGAGCGCGACGAGCATGAGCGGCGCGCTGTTGCGCAGGATGTCGATGAGCGCCCCGTACAGCTGGCCGTCGCGCACCGTGATGCCGATGAACTGCGGCCGCGCGATCGTGTTGATCGCGATCAGCACGAGCAGCGCGACGATGGGCCAGAACAGGCGATGACGGATGACTCTTCTCATGCCGCTGTCTCGCTCCCGTTGTGTGCGATGAAGTCGATGAGCCCGTCGAGGTCGATCTCGCTCGAGTCGAGGTCGCCGATCTTCCGACGATCCCGCATGACGACGACGCGCTGGGCGAGCCGGAGCACCTCCTCGAGCTCCGACGAGATGAAGATGACGCTGAGCCCCTTGTCGCTCAGCTCGGCGACCTTGCGCTGGATGTCGGCCTTCGCGCCGACGTCGATCCCGCGCGTCGGCTCGTCGAGCACGAGCAGTTCGGGCGCGGTCGCGAGCCAGCGCGCGAGCAGCACCTTCTGCTGGTTCCCGCCTGAGAGGTTCCCCGCGAGCATCGTCGGGTCGGCCGGTCGCACCCCGAGCGCCTGGATGAGCTCGGCGACGATCGCATCCGCCTCGCCCTTTCGCAGCCGACGGACGGCGCCCCGCTTCGCCTGCACGCCCAGCACGATGTTCTCGGCGACGGTCAGGTCGGGGATGATCCCCTCCGCGCGGCGGTCTTCCGACGAGAACGCGATGCGGTGATCGATCGCGTGCCGCGGCGTGTGGATGCGCGCGGGCTTGCCGTTGACCTGGATCGCGCCCGTGTCGGCGCGATCCGCGCCGTAGAGGAGCCGCACGAGCTCGGTGCGTCCCGATCCGAGAAGCCCCGCGATGCCGACGACCTCGCCTTCGTACGCGTCGATGTCGACCGGCTCGAGCGTGCCGCGGCGGCCTACTCCGGTGGCCCGCAGAACCGGGGTCCTCGTGCGGTCGATGGTGCGATCGGCGACCGACGACAGCGCCGCCAGCTCATCGAGCTCGCGGCCGATCATCTTCGAGACGAGCTGCGCGCGCGTGAGCTCCGAGGCCGCGTACTCGCCCACGAGCCGTCCGTTGCGGAGCACGGTGATGCGGTCGGAGATCTCGAACACCTGGTCGAGGAAGTGGCTCACGAACAGGATCGCGACGCCCTTCCCGCGCAGGTCGCGGATGACCGCGAAGAGTCGCTCCACCTCGCCGCGGTCGAGGCTCGACGTGGGCTCGTCGAGCACGAGCACCTTCGCATCGAGGACGATCGCACGGCTGATCGCGACGAGCTGCTGGATGGCGATCGAATGCGTCGACAGCTGCGAGCGCGTGTCGAGCTGGAGTCCGAGGCTCTCGAGGTGCGCGGCCGCCTCGCTGTGGGTCGCCTTCCAGTCGATGCCGCCCGCGCTGCGAGGCTCGTGGCCCAGCATGATGTTCTCCCCGACCGAGAGGTTCGGACAGAGGTTGACCTCTTGATAGACGGTGGAGATGCCGGCCCGCTGCGCGTCGGCCGTCGTCGCGAAGACGCTGCGGCGCCCCGCGACGGTGATCTCACCGGCGTCGATGGGGTAGACGCCGGTGAGCGCCTTGATGAGCGTCGACTTGCCCGCGCCGTTCTCGCCCATGAGCGAGTGGACCTCGCCGGGGCGCAGCGCGAAGTCCACACCGTCGAGCGCGAGCACACCGGGAAAGCGAATGGTGATGCCGGTCATCTCGACGACCGGAGGGACTTCGACGTCCGCTGGCATGTGTGGTGGCCTTTCCGCCCTCATTGTGGACACACGGCCGGGGGAGTGCTCGGATGACCCCCGGCCGCGTGTCGCGTCGTGCTCGTTTCCGGATCAGTAGGCGCGCGAGTCGATGACCTCGGCTGCCTGCTCCTGCGTGAAGCTCTGGTCCTCGACGTAGTACGCCTTGTCGACGCTCTCGCCGTTGAGCACCTTCTTCACGAGTTCGGCCGCCTGCTCGCCCAGCAGCGGGTTGCACTCGACGATGAAGTTGATCTTGCCGTCGACGAGCGCCTGCATTCCGTCGTGGACCGCGTCGATCGAGATGATCGCGATGTCCTCGCCGGGAACGCCGCCCGCGGCCTCGATCGCCTCGATGGCGCCGAGTGCCATGTCGTCGTTGTGCGCGTAGAGCAGGTCGATGCCGTCGATGCCGTACTTCTGGATGAAGCCCTCCATGACGGTCTTGCCGCCGTCGCGGGTGAAGTCGCCCGTCTGGGAGTCGATCTTCTCGATCTGCGTGCCCTCGATCGCCGCATCGAACCCTTCGGCGCGGTCATTGGCGGGCGCGGAGCCGGTCGTGCCCTCGAGCACGACCATCTTGGTGGGTGTGTCGCCGAAGTTCTCGGCGGCCCATTCACCGGCGATCTCGCCCTCGCGCTTGAAGTCGAGGCCGACCCACGTCGCGTAGAGGTCCTCCGAGGCGGTGACCGTGCGGTCCTCGAGGATGACGGGGATGCCGGCGTCCGCCGCCTCCTGGAGCACGTCGTCCCAGCCGTCCTCGACGATCGGCGCGATCACGATCGCGTCGACGCCCTGGTTGATGAAGTCGCGCACGGCCGCGATCTGCGCCGCGGGGTCGTTGTCGGCGGCGTTGAAGACGAGGTCGAACCCGTTCTCCTGCGAGAACGCCGCCTTCATCGACTCGGTGTTGGCCGAACGCCAACCCGACTCGGAGCCCGTCTGGGCGAAGCCGACCGTGATCGTCTCGTCGCCGGCGGCGTCGCCGGCGCCGGCGTCTCCACCGGATGAGCTGGCGCAGCCCGTGGCTGCGATCGCGAGGGCGCCGATGATCGCGACGGCGCCGAGGAACTTCTTCTTCACTTCCAAAACCTCCTCGTCTTGGTCCGGCGTCGATGCCGGATCGTGGTGCGGGCGCTGACGCTTGGGTTGCGGCCCGTTCGCCAAATGTTAGCCCTCACATTTCTGGTTCCGGCAATGTGTGAGCGATAACATTTCCGTAACAGACCGCGATCTCGCGTGTCGGAGGCGGGTCTCACCGTGAACGATCTCACGACATGAGGTCGGGCGGGGAGCGCCCGTCGGTCGCCCGACCCGCCTGTTATCGGTAACATCACCCTTACAACGATGTAACGCGTGGAGGAGCGCATGCCCGCGGGGAGCAACCCAAGTCCGAGCACGCCGGTCGAGACCGATGCGATAGCGCGCACGCGCGCCGACGTCGCCCGTCTCCACGCCGAGCTCGTGCGGTACGGCCTGGTCGTCTGGACGGGCGGCAACGTGTCGGGTCGCGTCCCCGGAGCGGACCTTTTCGTGATCAAGCCCTCGGGCGTCTCGTACGACGAGCTCGCCCCCGAGAACATGATCCTGTGCGATCTCGACGGCAACGTCGTCCCAGGCTCCCTGGGCAGCGAGCGCAGCCCATCGAGCGACACGGCGGCCCATGCATACGTCTATCGGCATATGCCCGAGGTCGGCGGGGTCGTCCACACCCACTCGACGTTCGCGACGGCGTGGGCGGCTCGCGGCGAGGAGATCCCGTGCGTCCTCACCGCGATGGCCGACGAGTTCGGAGGTCCCATCCCGGTGGGCCCCCTCGCGATCATCGGCGACGACTCGATCGGCCGCGGCATCGTGGAGACGCTCAGTGGGCATCGCTCGCGTGCCGTGCTCATGCAGAACCACGGCCCGTTCACGATCGGGGTCACCGCCAAGGACGCGGTGAAGGCCGCCGTCATGGTCGAGGACGTGGCGCGCACCGTCCACTTCGCGCGTGAGGCGGGACCCGTGATCCCGCTGCCGCCCGACATCATCGACCGGCTCTACGACCGGTACCAGAACGTGTACGGCCAGAAGGAGGACGATCGCCGATGACAGCGACGGACGAGTCGACGGATGCGGCGACCCGCGCGATCCTCGAAGGCCGCACGTCGCTCGGAATCGAGCTCGGGTCGACGCGCATCAAGGCGTGCCTCGTCGGCGAAGATCCGTCCCACGTGCTCGCCGTCGGCAGCCACGAGTGGGAGAACGAGCTCGTCGACGGCCTGTGGACGTACTCGCTCGACGCCGTCTGGTCGGGGCTGCGCGCGGCGTATGCCGATCTCGTGACAGACGTGCGGCGGCGGTACGACGTCGTTCCCGAGACCTATGGCGCGGTCGGCGTCTCGGCGATGATGCACGGCTATCTCGCGTTCGACGCGGAGGGCGAGCTGCTCGTGCCGTTCCGCACGTGGCGCAACACCAATACGGGGGCGGCCGCCGAGGCGCTCACGGACCTCTTCGGCGTGAACATCCCGCTGCGGTGGTCGATCGCGCACCTGTACCAGGCGGTGCTCGACGAGGAGCCGCACGTTCCGCGCATCCGGTTCCTCACGACCCTCGCCGGGTACGTGCACTGGAAGCTCACGGGCCGGCGCGTGCTCGGGGTCGGCGACGCGTCGGGGATGCTGCCGATCGACGCCGAGACGGTCGACTACGACGAGGTCATGGTCGCGCAGTTCGACGCGCTCGCGTCGGCCAGCGCGCTCGCCGCCCCGCTGCGCGAACTGCTGCCGCACGTGCTCACCGCGGGTCAGTCCGCGGGCGAGCTCACGGCCGAGGGCGCCGCGCTGCTCGATCCGACGGGCGCATTGCGCGCCGGCATCCGGTTCTGCCCGCCCGAAGGGGATGCCGGGACCGGGATGGTCGCGACCAACGCCGTCGCGCCGCGCACCGGCAACGTGAGCGCGGGAACGAGCATCTTCGCGATGGTGGTGCTCGAGCGGCCGCTCGAGCGCATCCACCACGAGCTCGATGTCGTGACGACGCCGGCGGGCGACCCCGTCGCGATGGTGCATTGCAACAACGGCGCGAGCGAGCTCGCCGCGTGGGCGCGCGTGTTCGGGCGCTTCGCGGCCGCGGCGGGGCACGAGCTGAGCGACGACGAGGTGTTCGAGACGCTGTTCCGCGAGGCGCTCGAGGGCGACGCCGACGCGGGCGGCGTGCTGGCGTACAACCAGGTCGCGGGAGAGCCGGTCGTCGGCCTCGCCGAGGGCCGCCCGCTCGTCGTGCGCACCCCCGACAGCCGGCTCACCCTCGCGAACCTCATGCGCGCGCACCTGTACGGCGTGTTCGGCACGCTCGCGCTCGGCATGCGCGTGCTCGAGTCCGAAGGCGTCGGGCTCGACCGCATGCTCGCGCACGGAGGCATCTTCCGCACGGCCGGCGTCGCCCAGCGGTTCCTCGCCGCCGCACTCGACGCGCCGGTCGCCCTGGCCCCCTCCGCGTCGGAGGGCGGGGCGTGGGGGATGGCGGTGCTCGCGGCGTACGCACGGGCCGCAGGCGAGGGGGCCGGTGAGGCATCCGGTCTCGCGTCGTTCCTCGACGAACGTGTGTTCGCGGACGCGACCTTCGAGACCGCCGACCCCGATCCGGCAGACGTCGAGGGGTTCGCCGCGTACCTCGACGCGTACCGTGCGGGGCTCGAGGTCGAGGCCGCCGCCGTCCGCGCCCTGCCGGCCAACGGACGCTGAAGATCGATTCGAAAGGACACCACGGATGACGCTCTCCACCTCGCTCGACGGGTACGAAGTCTGGTTCGCGACCGGCAGCCAGACCCTCTACGGAGAGGAGACGCTGCGTCAGGTCGCCGACCAGTCGCGGAGCGTCGCGGAGGGCCTCGCGGGTCTGCCCGTGAAGGTCGTGTGGAAGCCGGTCCTGACCGATCCCGACGGCATCCGTCGCCTCGCACTCGATGCGAACGCGCGCGACGACGTGATCGGCGTGATCGCGTGGATGCACACCTTCAGCCCCGCGAAGATGTGGATCGCCGGACTCGACGCGCTGCAGAAGCCGCTGCTGCACCTGCACACGCAGGCGAACGTGGAGCTGCCGTGGGCCGACATCGACTTCGACTTCATGAACCTCAACCAGGCTGCGCACGGCGACCGGGAGTTCGCCTACATCCAGACGCGTCTCGGCGTCGCGCGCAAGACGGTCGTCGGGCACGTCTCGAACCCCGACGTGCTGCGGCAGGTCGAGGACTGGCAGCGCGCTGCCGCGGGATGGGCGGCCGCCCGCTCGCTCAAGCTCGCGCGGTTCGGCGACAACATGCGCTACGTCGCGGTCACCGAGGGCGACAAGACCGAGGCAGAGCTGCGGTTCGGCGTGCAGGTGAACACGTGGGGCGTCAACGAGCTCGCCGACGCGGTCGCACAGGCGACGGATGCCGAGATCGACGCACTCGTCGAGGAGTACGTCGACTCGTACGACGTCGTGCCGGAGCTGCTCCCCGGCGGCGACCGTCACGAATCTCTGCGCGACGGCGCGGCGATCGAGGTCGGCCTGCGCTCGTTCCTGGAGGGAGGCGGATTCGGCGCCTTCACGACGTCGTTCGAGGACCTCGGCGCCCTCAAGCAGCTACCGGGGCTCGCCGTGCAGCGGCTCATGGCCGAGGGCTACGGATTCGGCGCCGAGGGCGACTGGAAGACGGCGATCCTCGTGCGGATCGCGAGCGTCATGGGCGCGGGGCTGCCGGGCGGCGCGTCGCTCATGGAGGACTACACGTACGACCTCGTCGCGGGCGACGAGAAGATCCTCGGCGCGCACATGCTCGAGGTGTCGCCGTCCCTCACGACGAAGAAGCCGCGGCTCGAGATCCACCCGCTCGGGATCGGCGGCAAGGAGGATCCGGTCCGCCTCGTGTTCACCGCCGACCCGGGACCTGCGCTCGTGGTCGCGATGAGCGACATGCGAGACCGGTTCCGCCTCGTCGCGAACGTCGTCGAGAACGTCGAAGCACCCGATCTGCCGAAGCTCCCCGTCGGGCGTGCGGTGTGGAAGCCCGCCCCCGACTTCGCGACGTCGGCCGCGTGCTGGCTCGCGGCGGGTGCCGCGCACCACACCGTCATGACGACCGCGGTGGGGATCGACGTGTTCCGCGACTTCGCCGACATCGCGAAGACCGAGCTGCTCGTGATCGACGACTCGACGACGGTCCGCGGGTTCCAGCAGGAGCTGCGCTGGAACCAGGCGTACTACCGCCTCGCGCAGGGCTTCTGACCCGAGCCGGGCGGTCACCCTTCGCGGCGCGCGCCGTCGGAGGGCGTCACGGTGAAGCACCGCGGTGCTGCGAAACCGGATGCCGCGAACGCGGCGGTCACGGCATCCGTCACGTCTTTCGAGCTCTCGCTCGGCACGAGGGCGATCGCGGCTCCGCCGAAGCCGCCCCCCGTCATGCGCGCGCCGATCGCGCCCGCGGCGACGGCGGTCTCGACCGCGGTGTCGAGTTCGGGGATCGAGATCTCGAAGTCGTCGCGCATCGAGGCGTGGCTCGCGAGCAGCAGGTCGCCGATCGCGCCCGGGCCGTGAGTGCGCAGCGCCTCGACCGTGTCGAGCACGCGCCGGTTCTCGGTCACGACGTGGCGGACGCGGCGGAGGGAGACGTCGTCGAGGGTCGCGGCGGCGCGCGTGAGGTCGTCGCCCGAAAGGTCCCGCAGCGCGGTCACGCCCATGACGGCGGCTCCGTGCTCGCAGGTCGCCCGGCGCTCGCGATAGCCGCCCGTGGCGTGCGCGTGGGTCACGCCGGTGTCGATGACGAGCACCTCGAGCCCCTGCTCGCGGAAGCCGAGGTCGACCGCCTCGGCTTCGAGCGAGCGGCAGTCGAGGAACACCGCGGAATCGGCACGGCCGAGCATCGCCGCCATCTGGTCCATGATCCCGGTGGGCGCTCCGACCGCCTCGTTCTCGGCGAGGCGGCCGGCCCGGGCGAGCGCGACGCGGTCGTGGCCGAGGCGCCACATCTCGTCGAGCGCCGCCGCGACGGCGCACTCCAGCGCGGCCGATGACGAGAGCCCCGCTCCCACGGGAACGTCAGACGCGATGGCGAGATCCACTCCCGGCAGGTCACCGTCGCGCTCGGGCAGCAGCGCCCACGCGACGCCCAGCGGGTAGCGTGCCCACTCCGGCACTGCCTCGCGGCGATCGGGGAACACGAGGGCGAGCTCGTCGAGCCGAACCTCGACCGTTTCGGCTTCGAGGGTCGACGCGACGCGGATGCGCGGTTCCGCGCTGCGGGTCGCGGCGGCGTACGTGCGTCGGTCGATCGCGAACGGCAGCACGAACCCGTCGTTGTAGTCGGTGTGCTCGCCGATGAGGTTCACGCGCCCCGGCGCCGACCACACTCCCGCCGGTTCGCCGCCGATCGTCGCGGCGAACAGGTCGCGTGCGTCGCGCGCCGCTTGAGGGAGGGTCACAGGATCACTCCTTCGACGGCTTCGCGCAGGCGTACGGCGGCCTCCTCGGGCGGGACCTCGACGGTCCATGCCCACATCGCCGACTCCGAGCCGGCGAGGTACTTGAGCTTGTCGGCCGCGCGGCGCGGGCTGGTCAGCTCGAGTCGCAGGCGCACGACGTCGCGCCCCACGTGGACGGGCGCCTGGTGCCACGCCGCGATGTACGGCGTGGGCGTGCCGTACAGGGCGTCCACGCCGCGCAGCAGCCGCAGATAGAGGGGCGCGAGCTCGTCGCGCTCGTCGTCGGCCAACTCGGTGAGATCGGCGGCGTGCCGGTGCGGCATGAGGTGCACCTCGATCGGCCAGTGCGCGGCGAACGGCACGAACGCCGTCCAGTGCTCGCCCCGGAGGACCACTCGCTCCGACGCCTGTTCGAACGCGAGCACGCGCGCGAAGAGGTCGCGGCCGGCGTGCGCGATGCGCTCGAGCAGCCGGGTCGTGCGGGGCGTGATGTACGGATACGCGTAGATCTGACCGTGCGGATGCGGCAGCGTCACCCCGATCGCCTCGCCGCGGTTCTCGAACGGGAACACCTGCTCGACGCCGGGCAGCGCCGACAGCGCCGCCGTGCGGTCGGCCCACGCCTCGATCACGGTGCGCGCGCGGGTGACCGTCTGCGTCCCGAACGACCCCTCGTGCTCCGGGCTGAAGCACACGACCTCGCAGCGCCCGACCGACGTGCGCGTCCGCCCGAGCCCCAGTTCGTCGAGATCCTCCAGGCCCGTAGGCGGGTCGTCCGCGGGCGGGGTCCCCTCGACCGGCTCGCGCAGCGCGGGACCGAAGGCGGGAGCGCGGTTCTCGAACACTGCGACGTCGTACCGCGAAGGCACCTCGGACGGATTGTCGGGCGACTGCGGGGCGAGCGGATCGGCGTCGGCGCCCGGGAGCATCACGCGGTGCTGACGCGCCGCGGCGACCGTGATCCAGTCGCCCGTGAGCACGTCGAGGCGCATCGTCGCGGTCTGTGGCCGAGCCTCGAGCACGCGCGCATCGACGGCCCGCTCGGGGCCGAGGGTCGTCCCGGGATCGTCGTAGTAGAGGAGCTCCCGCCCGTCCGCGAGGCGTGCCGACCGGCGCACGACGCCGGCGCCGAGCGTCACCGGCGCGTCGGTCGGGGCGTGCTGCCTGGCGGTGTCCACGTCGCCACGGTAGCCCGAGCACGTGGCATCCGTCGCCGCCGCGGCACGTGTAGCCCGCCGTGCCCCCGGAGTCAACCCCCGCGGGATATCTCCCGCTGTGGGCGACGATCGGTTCAGAAGGAGAGGTGGTGTCGAGTGGACAGCCTGACGGTGCCGCACGAAGAACGCCGCTCGGACGCCTCGGACGGCGACGACGAGAGCGCCGAACAGACGATCGTCCTCGATGACGGAGGCCTCCTCGATGAGGCCGACCTCTTCGAAGAGGCTGCTCTCCGCGACTGGATGGAGCGCTACAGCGCGACCTGAGCGGGGGGACGCATGAACGGCCGGGGGGCCGCTCGGTGCACGACGGCGGATCGCCGCGCACCGAACGGACCGTGGCCGCGGTCACGATGCTGATCGCGGCCACGGTCCTCTCCGGCTGCGGCATCCGGATCCCCGCGGATCCCGACGCGCCGCCCGGCGATTCGTCTCAGCCGGCTCCTACGACATCACGATGACCGCGCGCCCGGTGATCTCGCCGCGCGAGAGCGCCCGGTAGGCGGCATCCGCGTCGTCGAGGCCGTACCGGCGCGTGACGAGGTCGACCGTGTCGAACTCCCCGCGACGGGCGAGCTCGACGACGGCGGGAAGGTCCTCGCGCGTGCGCGCGCCGAACGAGCCCGTGATCGTGTAGCCGCGGCGTACGAGCGGCGTGATCTCGACCTCTGCCGCGGCATTCCCCGCCCCGATCCCGATCGCGACCATGCGGCCGCCGTCGGCGAGCGTGCGCACCGCCTGCGCGAACGTCGCCGGGTGTCCGAGTGCTTCGAACGCGACGTCGACCCCGCGCCCGCCCGTGAGCTCGCGGACGGCGGTGGCGGCATCCGTCTCCCTCGAGTTCACGATGTGGGTCGCGCCCAGTGCGCGCGCGGCCTCGAGCTTCTCCTCCGACACGTCGATCGCGATGATCGGGTCGGCGCCCGCGGCGCGGGCGACCTGCACCACGCCGCTGCCGACTCCGCCGACCGCGACCACCGCGACCGACTCGCCCCGCTCGACGTGCCCCGCGCGATGCACCGCTCCGTACGCCGTGAAGGCGGCGCACCCGAGCACGGCGGCGGTCACGGGGTCGAGGGCGTCGGGCAGACGGGTGAGCGCCGACAGCGGCACGACGGCGTACTCGGCCAGTCCGCCCATCGAGTACATCGCGAGGAACGACCCGTCGGCCAGCGACAGACGGCTCTCGCCGTCGTACAGCGTCCCGCGCAGGCGGTTCTGCCCGAAGAAGTCCGCACACAGGTCGTCGCGCCCGCGGCGGCACGCGTCGCACTCGGTGCACGGCATGATGAAGGCGCCGACCACGTCATCGCCCACGTCGAACGCGGCATCCGTCGCTCCGTCGCCGAGCTCGACGATCGTCCCGCTGATCTCGTGGCCGAGCACCGCCGGACGCGGGAACGCGACCTCGCTCTTGATGACGTGCAGGTCGGTGTGGCACACCCCGCACGCGCGCACCTTCACAAGCGCCTCGCCGCGCCGCGGCCGCGGCACCGGGATCTCGATCACCTCGAGCGCGGGCCGGTCGTCGCGCAGGACGGCGGCCTTCATCGTCTCGGGAAGCGACTCAGGACGGGCGGGCGAGGCGGGCTGGGTCATCGGCGACTCCTCTGTCGGACGGTCCTCGTGGGCGGTGCCGTGGTGGCGTGCGTTCCAGGATCGAGGCGACCGCGACGGGCGGCAACCGCGCGTGTCGCTCGGTGGAAAGCGCCCGTGACGTCGGCGGGGGTCAGCGGGGCCCGGGGCGGACCGTCACGTCGCTGATGACGGCGTCGCGCGGCAGGTCGAGCACGGTCAGCACGGTCGTGGCGACCGAGTCGGGATCGATGAAGGCGCTCGGATCGTACTCGCGCCCCTCCTGTTCGTGGACGCGCTCCTGCATGGGTGTCGAGGTGCGGCCGGGATAGACGGTCGTGACGCGGATGCCGTACGGCGCCTCCTCGCCGCGCACCGCATCCGCGAGGGCCTTCAGACCGTGCTTCGACGCGCCGTACGCCGCCCATTCCGGATGCGCGGACAGTCCTGCCCCCGAGTTCACGAACACGATCTGCCCGCGCGCGGCCCGCAGGCCGGGGAGCAGGAGTCGCGTGAGCTCGGCGGGGGCGATGAGGTTCACCGTGAGCTGCTCCGTCCACGACGCGACCGTCAGGTCCGCGACGGTTCCGAGCTCGACGATGCCGGCGGCGTGGACGACCGTGTCGATGCGATTCGGCAGATCGGCGGCCGCGATCGCTTCGGCGAGGGAATCCGGATGCCGCAGGTCCGCTGCGATCGTCGCGGCGCCGTCGAACCTCTCGGCGAGCTGCGCGGCGCGGTCGGTGTCGCGCGCGACGAGGATGAGCCGGTCGCCGCGGTCGGCGAGGCGGCGGGCGATGGCCTCGCCGATTCCCGAGCCGGCACCGGTGAGCACGTGCGTTCGAGTCATCCGGCCATCCTCTCTCATGTCGTCATGTTGCATCGTGTGTCGTCATATGGAGCCGCGCCCTCGCGGCCCGGGTGACCATGACGACATGGCCCCGCTCATCTCCCCCGCTGAGCTTCACGAGCTGCTCCTTCGCGATCCGAATGTGCGTCTGCTCGACGTCCGCTGGCGCCTGGACGAGCCCGAGGGGCGCCCCGCCTATCTGGACGGGCACCTTCCGGGAGCGGTCTACGTCGACCTCGAGCACGAGCTGGCCCTGCGCGGCGACCCGCGTGAGGGAAGGCATCCGGTCCCGCCTCGCGCCGTGCTGGAGGAGGCGGCACGTCGCTGGGGCCTGCGGGCGGGCGACCCCGTCGTCGTGTACGACGACCTGCACGCCGTCGCAGCGGCGCGCGCGTGGTGGCTGCTCACCCACTCGGGAGTGCCCTCCGTCCGCGTGCTCGACGGCGGTCTGCGCGGGTGGATCGCCGAGGGGCTGCCGCTCGAGACCGGAGATGTGCAGCCGCGCCGCGGCACGATCCAGCTCGACGACCTCGATCCCGGCGCGGTCGCCGACATCGACGACGTCGAGGACTGGCCGTGGCGCGGAACGCTCCTCGATGTGCGCGCGCCCGAGCGCTACCGGGGAGACACCGAGCCGATCGACCCGGTCGGCGGTCACATCCCGGGAGCGGTCAACCTGCCGACGACAGTCCACGTGCACGGCGGGAGGTTCCGGTCGCCCGACGAGCTGCGCGCGGCCTTCGCATCCGTCGGCGCGACCGAGGGCGTGCCGGTCGCCGCCTACTGCGGCTCGGGGATCGCCGCGACCCACACCGCGCTCGCGGGCGCCGTCGCCGGCGTCGAGGTGACCGTGTATCCGGGCTCGTGGAGCCAGTGGTCGAACACGCGCGGCAGGCTCGTCGCCGTCGGAAGCACACCCGCGGCCGAGGTGGTGCCGTCATGACCGGGCCGCTCATCATCGGCGCCATGGTGCGCACGCTCGGCGCGTATCCGTCGGGCTGGCGGCACCCGGGCGCGCACGCCGACCCGCAGACGGATGCCGCGATCCTCCGCCGCATCGCGCAGCTCGGCGAGGACGCGGGGCTCGACTATCTCTTCTTCGGCGACTGGCTGGCGACGGGCCCCGACCTCGAGTTCCGCGACCCGTACCTGCTCGCACGCATCGATCCCGTGAGCGCGGTGCTCTACCTCGCGGGCATCACCGAGCGCATCGGGCTCATCGCGACGGTCAACACGACGTACGCGGATCCGTATGCCACGGCCCGTGCGACCGCGTCGCTCGACCTGCTCACGGGCGGCCGGGCCGGCGTGAACCTCGTGACGGGGGCCGAGCCGCGCGCGGCGGCGAACCACGGTCGCGACGCGCATGCCGACAACGCGACACGGTACGACCGTGCCGAGGAGTTCGTACGCGCGCTGCGCCTGCTGTGGGAATCGTGGGACGACGGCGCGTGGATCGCCGATCGCCTCACCGGCACGCTGATCGACGAAGACGGACTGCGCGCGCCGGAGTTCCGCGGCGATCACGTGCGCGTCGAGGGTCCGCTCAACGTCGCGCGGCCGCCGCAGGTGCATCCGCCGATCGTCCACGCGGGCACATCCGACCGTTCGCGTGCGCTCGCGGCGACCGAGGCCGACCTCGCGCTCATCGCCTCACCCGACCTCCACGCCGCGCGCGAGGCGCGGGCCTCGCTGCGGGCGGCCGCGTCGGCTGCCGGACGTTCGCCCGACGCCATCAAGGTGATCGCACCGGTGCTTCCGGTGGTCGCGGAGACGGATGCCGCGGCCCGCACGATCGTCGATCGCCTGCTGGTGCTCGTGCCGATCGACGACGGCGAGTCTGCGCACGTCGGGCGGCCGGGATTTCCGGCGAATCGCTCGCTCGCGGCCTTCCTCGACGCGGCCGGCGTCGCCGCGGACGACCCGTCCCGTCGGGCGGGCGTCGACGAGCCGGTGGACGCTGTCACCGCTGCGCGGTTCGGCGAGGCCGCTGCGCGGACCCTCGCGCTCGTCGAGCAGCGGACGGGTCGCCGTGTCGGGGGAGAGGCTCCGGTGACATGGCGGCACCTCATCGCGGCGCACGCCGTTCCGGCCGCGTTCGTCGTGGGTGATGCGTCGACGGTCGCGGACCACTTCGAGCGCTGGTGCGACGAGCACGCGGCGGACGGCTTCAACGTGCTGTCGGCGTTCCAGCCGGATCAGTTCGAGGCGTTCACCGCGCTCGCCGTGCCCGAGCTGCGGCGCCGCGGTCTGCTCGGTCGCGAGGGTGACACGCTGCGCGAACGGCTCGGGTTGAGTGCGCCGCGGCTCCTGCATGCGCCTGTGGCGGCATCCGCTTCCTCCACCGGCCCCTGAGCGAGGAGCAGCGACGAGACGAACGGCGTCTGGGATGCGTCGTCTCGCTTCGCCCGCTCAGCGTCCGGCACCCCGCGCAGCGGCATCCGTGTTACCCACTGTGACCCTGTGTGAACGCGTCTTGCGAGCGGTGACGGGCCGTTTCGTCACACTCTGCGGCACCCGCCGCGACATGCGTAGCGTGGCCGCCAGCTTTCCGAACCATCCCCCCGACTCCAGGAGACCCGACATGTCCCGTCCCGCAGTTCGCGCCGTCGCTGCACTCGCCGCGATCGCCACCGCGGCCACTCTCGCGTCGTGCGCGTCGAGCAGCGCGCCGAGCGGCTCGGGTGAGCCCGCCGGCGACCCGGTCACCGGCGGCACCCTGACCTACCTCGAGCACCAGACCTACACGAACCTGTACCCGCCGCAGGCCGGGTTCTACCCGAACGGCGGCATCGTGAACAACATCACGGCGCGCCTGACGTGGCAGAACCCGGAGACGCTCGAGATCGAGCCGTGGATCGCGACCGAGTGGACCGTGAACGAGAACGCGACCGAGTACACGTTCGAGCTGCGCGACGACGCGACGTTCTCGGACGGCACGCCCATCGACGCGGCCGCCGTCGCGAAGAACTTCGACACCTACGGGCTGGGGAACCCCGACCTCGGGCTGACGATCTCCGAGGCGATCAACAACTACGAGTCGAGCGAGGTCGTCGACGACGACACGGTGACGTTCCGCTTCTCCGCGCCGTCGCCCGGCTTCCTCCAGGCGACGTCGACGATCAACTCGGGGCTGCTGTCGCCCGACACGCTCGACCGGTCGCTCGAGGAGTTCGGCGCGGGCAACGCGACGGAGATCGTCGGCTCGGGGCCGTTCGTGATCACCGACGAGAAGCTCGGCACCGAGCTCACGTTCGAGGCGCGCGAGGATTACGACTGGGCTCCGCCGAGCTTCGAGCACCAGGGCCGTGCGTACCTCGACGGGATCCACCTGATCGTGGCGCCCGAGGACTCGGTGCGCATCGGGTCGCTCCTCGCGGGCCAGGCAGACTACATCCGCTACGTGCAGGCGTTCGATGAGGCCCGGGTCGAGTCGGCCGGCTTCGAGCTGCACGCCCCGCAGACGCGCGGCGTCAACAACTCGATCGGCCTGCGGTTCACGAACCCGCTGCTGAGCGACATCCGCGTGCGCCAGGCGCTCGTCGCGGGGGTCGACGCGCAGGAGGTCGTCGACACGATCTTCACCGCGAACTACCCGAAGGCGACGTCGGCGCTCAGCTCGACGGCCCTCGGCTACAAGGACGAGTCGTCGTTCTACGAGTACGACCCCGAGAAGGCGCAGGAGCTGCTCGACGAAGCCGGGTGGGAGCCGGGCTCGGACGGCATCCGTGAGAAGGACGGTCAGCGACTGTCGCTCACGGTCTACGAGGCGAAGCCGCAGCCCCTGTCGAAGCAGACGCTCGAGCTCATCGCGCAGCAGCTGAAGAAGATCGGCGTCGAGCTGAACGTGAAGTCGGCGGACGCCGGCACCTATGCCGAAGACATCCAGGACCCGCTCAAGACTCCGCTGTACCACTCGATGGTCGGGCGCGCGGACCTCGACGTCATCAAGAGCCAGTACCACACGCAGAACCGCGACACGCTCCTGTCGGACGACGCCGAGCTCGACCGGCTGCTGGAGGTCGTGGCCTCGGAGCCCGATCCCGCCGAACGCGTCGAGGCGTCGCAGGCGGTGCAGGACTACCTCGCCGAGCAGGCGTACGTGATCCCGCTGTTCGAGGAGCCGCAGGTGTACGGCACGGCTCCGTACGTGCACGGCGTCGAGTTCGAGTCGGTCGGCCGCCCGCTGTTCTACGACGTGTGGCTCGACGAGTAGGTCACAGGAGCTGAGCCGATGCGCTATGCGCTGAGACGGGCCGGGCAGGCCGCGATCGTCCTGATCGCGGCCTACACGGTCACCTTCCTCCTTCTGCAGCTGATGCCCGGGGATGCGATCCTCATCCGCTACGACAACCCCGAGCTCGGGCTGACGGCGGAGCAGATCCAGCAGATCCGGATCAACTACGGCGTGGACGCACCGTGGTGGCAGCAGTACCTCACGACGCTCGCCGGCTATCTGCGCGGGGAGTTCGGGTACTCGACGCAGTACGGCACCGGCGTGCTCGAGCTGATCGGCGAGGCACTGCCGTCGACGATCGCGCTCGCCGGCATCGGATTCGTCGTGGCGGCGATCCTCGCGGTGGCGATCGCGTTCCTCTCCACCCTCTCTCCGTTCGGGTGGCTGCGCCGCGGGCTGCAGGCGATCCCCGGCGTGTTCGTCTCGATCCCGGTGTTCTGGCTCGGCATCCTCCTCATCCAGGTGTTCTCGTTCGGCCTCGGGTGGGTGCCGATCGTGGGTGCCGACCCCGTCGTCGGCTTGATCCTGCCGGTGCTCACGCTCGCGGTGCCCATCTCGGCGCCGCTCGCGCAGATCCTCATCCGGTCCATCGACGAGGTGCGCCTCCAGCCGTTCGTGACCGTCATCCGCGCGAAGGGCGCATCGGAGTCGCGTGTGCTGTGGACATCGGTCGCGCGCAACGCGATCCTTCCGACGCTCACGATCGCGGGCGTGCTGTTCGGCGAGCTCGTCGGCGGCGCGGTCGTGACCGAGACGGTGTTCGGTCGATCCGGGATCGGACGGGTCACCGAGCAGGCCGTCGCCAACCAGGACATCCCCGTGCTGCAGGGCATCGTCGTGCTCGCGGCGTTCACGTTCATCGTCGTGAACCTCGCGGTCGACCTGCTCTACCCCGTGCTCGACCCGAGACTTCGGTCGGGCTCGCGCCGCGCGACCGCAACGGCAGCCCCCGAGTCCGCCCCGACGCCGGTGGAGGCATCCGCATGACCGCTCCCGTCCTTCCCCCCGATGTCGACGCTGTCCGCAAGGCGGCCCGCGACGAGGCATCCGGCGTCGTCACCGATCCGATCGAGGCGGATGCCGCGGCCGAGCCCGGCCGCCCCCGTCGGCGCTCGTCGATCGCACGCCTCTTCGCGCGAGGCCGACGCCCTTCGTGGACCCTCGTCCTCGCCGTCGCGGTCGTCGTGATCGCCGTGCTGTGGGCGCTCGTTCCGTGGGCGTTCACCGGATACGACCCGATCGACGGTGTGCCCGCCGAGAAGCTCCAGCCGCCGAGCCTCGAGCACTGGTTCGGCACGGATGCGATCGGCCGCGACCTGTACGCGCGTGTCGTCTACGGCGCGGTGCACTCCCTGTCGGGGGCGCTCATCGCGGTGACCGTCGGCCTCGCCGCGGGCACGATCATCGGTGTCGTCGCCGGGTCGGTGGGAGGACTCGTCGACGACATCCTCATGCGGATCGTCGACGTGCTGCTGTCGATCCCCGGCCTGCTGCTCATGCTGTCGGTGATCATCCTGCTCGGCTTCGGCACGGTGAACGCCGCCATCGCGGTCGGGGTGGTGAGCGTCGCGTCGTTCGCGAGGCTGTCGCGCTCCGAGGTCGTGCGCGTGCGGCGCAGCGACTACGTCGAGGCGGCGTTCGGCAGCGGCGGCACCTTCTTCTCGGTGCTGCGCCGCCATGTGCTGCCGAACTCGCTGACCGCGGTGATCGGCCTCGCGGCGCTCCAGTTCGGCACGGCGATCCTCGCGATCTCGACGCTCGGGTTCCTCGGCTACGGCGCACCGCCGCCGACGCCCGAGTGGGGCCTGCTCATCGCGGAGGGCCGCAACTACGTCGCGACCGCATGGTGGCTCACGACGCTGCCGGGCCTCGTCGTGCTCGTCGTCGTGCTCAGCGCCAACCGCATCAGCCAGTCGCTCGGAAGGAGCTCGCGGTGACCGTGCTCAGCGTCGAGGGCCTGCGCGTCTCGTACGCAGGCCGTGCCGGTCGCCGCGAAGTCGTGCACGGCGTGGGTTTCGACGTCGCCGAGGGCGAGGTCGTGGCGCTCGTGGGCGAGTCCGGATCGGGCAAGTCCACCACCGCGCACGCGCTGATCGGCTTGCTCCCCGAAGGCGGTCGCGTCGACGGCGGCGCCGTGCGCCTGGGCGGCGTCGACATCGCGGGGTGGTCGTCGCGCCGCCTGCGGGCCGTGCGCGGCGTGAGCGTCGGACTCGTGCCGCAGGACCCCGTCGCATCTCTCGACCCCGTCCGGCCGATCGGCGTGCAGGTCGGCGAGATCCTCCGCGTGCACGGGGAGCGCGACGCGCGCGTCGTGAAGGCGCGCGTGCTCGAGCTGCTCGAGCGCGTGGGGCTCGACGACCCCGAGCTGCGGTCGCGGCAGTACCCGCACGAACTCTCCGGCGGAATGCGTCAGCGCGTGCTCATCGCGACGGCGATCGCGCTGCGCCCGCGCCTCATCATCGCGGACGAGCCCACGAGCGCACTCGACGCGACCGTGCAGCGGCGCATCCTCGATCTCATCGACGACCTGCGCCGCGAAGAGGGCACATCCGTGCTGCTCGTGACGCACGACCTCGGGGTGGCCGCCGATCGCGCGCAGCGGATCGTCGTGCTGAAGGACGGTCGCGTCGTCGAGGAGGGGCCGGCGGCCGACATCCTCGACGGTCCGCGCGATGCGTACACGCGGCAGCTGCTCGCCGACGCCCCCGCGCTCGCGACCGGATTCCGCCGCGCGCCCGCGCCGCTCTTCCTGCGGGATGCGTCTGCCGCTGCGGCCGAGAACCCGTACGCGATCACAGCCACCGGGCTCGTGAAGGAGTTCGCCGTTCGGGGGCGCGAGCCGTTCCGCGCCGTCGACGACGTGTCGTTCCGCGTGCGTCGTGGCACGACCCATGCGCTCGTGGGCGAATCAGGGTCGGGAAAGACGACGACCGCGCGGCTCGTCACGCGATTCCTGCATCCGGATGCCGGCACCATCGACCTCGACGGCACCGACGTCGCCGGGCTCTCGCGCTCCGAGGTGAGGGAGCTGCGCCGTCGCATCCAGCTCGTCTACCAGAACCCCTTCTCGTCGCTCGACCCGCGCCAGAGCATCGCGCAGATCGTCGCGGAGCCGCTGCACAACTTCCGCGAGGGTCGCCGCGCCGACCGCGCCGCGCGTGCGGCCGAGCTCATCGACCGCGTGGCGCTCCCCCGTGACGTGCTCGACCGCACGCCGCGAGAGCTCTCCGGCGGTCAGCGTCAACGCGTCGCGATCGCGCGGGCGCTCGCGATCCGCCCCGATGTCGTCGTGCTCGACGAGGCGGTTTCGGCGCTCGATGTCACGGTGCAGGCGCGCATCCTCGAGCTGCTCGAGTCGCTGCAGCAGGAGCTCGGACTCACGTACCTGTTCATCTCGCACGATCTCGCGGTCGTCCGGCGCATCAGCCACACCGTGTCGGTCATGCGGCGCGGCCGCGTGGTCGAGCAGGGCGCGACCGAGGATCTCTTCTCGAACCCCACCCATGACTACACGCGCGAGCTGCTTGCAGCCGTGCCCGGACGAACGGAGGTCGCGGCATGACCACCGCCCCCACTCTCGCCTTCTTCACGAGACTCCTCGACGACGCGCCGCCTGCCGAGCGCTACCGCCTCGCGACCGACCAGATCCGGCACGCGGAGCGCTTCGGCATCCAGCGCGCGTGGGTCGCGCAGCACCACTTCCGTGCCGCGGAGGGCGGCCTGCCGTCGCCCTTCGTGTTCCTCGCGCACGCGGCGGCGGCCACGAGCGAGATCCGGCTCGGCACGGGTGTCGTGACGCTGCCGCTCGAAGATCCGGTCCGCGTCGCGGAGGACGCGGTCGTCGCCGACCTCCTGTCGGGCGGCCGCATCGACCTCGGCCTCGGCAGCGGCGGCACGCCGTCGTCGTTCATTCCGTTCGGCCAGCACGTCTCCGACAAGGCGACCGTCTACGACGAGAAGCTCCGCAAGCTCCTCGCCGCACTCGAGGGTCAGGACGTCGGCGGGGGCAACACGCTGTATCCGGATGCCGGCACCCTCGGCGGCCGCGTGTGGCAGGCGACCTTCTCGGCCGCGGGCGGCACGCGCGCGGGCGTCCACGGGCACGGCCTGCTCCTCTCGCGCACGCAGCCGCGCCCCGCCGACGACCCGCACGCGTCGCTCGCCGCGATCCAGCAGCCGATCATCGACGCGTACCTCGAGGCCCTTCCGGCGGGCGTCGCGCCCCGCGTCACCGCATCGCGCACCGTGTTCGTCGCCGACGACCGCGCCGACGCCCTCCGCTTCGCCGAGGTCGGCCTGCGCCGCGCGGCCGAAGGCTTCCGCCGGGCGGGGCAGACGATCCCCGGCGACTCGCTCGACGAGCTCATCGTCGCCCTCGACACCCATCTCGGAACGCCCGACGAGGTCGTCGCGTCGCTCGCCGCCGACGAGACGCTCGCGCGCGCCGATGAGATCGCGTTCCAGGTGCACTCGGTCGACGCGCCGCACGACTTCGTCCTGCGCTCGATCGAGCTGTTCGCGACCGAGGTCGCCCCGAAGCTCGGCTGGGCGACGAGCGACCGGAGCCTGGCATCCGCCCTCGAAGGATCCCTCGGAAAGGAGACCGCATGACCGCCCCCACCGTCGACGTCGTCGACACCCTCACGGGCGCTGCGTCCGACGGCGTCGTCACCGCCGTCCGCAGCATCCGTCCCGTCACGCGCGAACAGCTGCAGGCCAGCTACGACGCGCTCTTCGACCCCGTCGACGACTCCGACGTCTCGCTGACCGAGCGCCTGCTCATCGCGGCGTTCGCGACGCGGCTGACCGGGGCGGATGCCACGGCCGACCACTACGCGCGACTCGCGGCGGAGGCGGACGCCGGTGCGGCATCCGTCATCGCCTCCCTCGCGGACCGGGCCGGCACATCCGGTCCGTTCGGCCGGTACCGCGAAGCGGGCCTCGCCGCCGAGAGCACCGACGGGCTGCGGTTCTCGGTTCCCGACGACGCACGAGGCCTGCTCGGCGACCGCCTCGCGGCGGCGCTCGAGCACGCCCATCTGCTCGTCTACCGGCCGCGCGAAGCGGCGGATGCCGCGCTGCAGAGCCTGCTCGACGCGGGGTGGACCGTGTCGGGGATCGTCACCCTGTCGCAGCTGGTCGCGTTCCTCGCGTTCCAGCAGCGCGTCGTCGCGGGACTCCGCGTGCTCGAGGAGGTCGGCGCATGAGCGAGACGTTCGCCACCCAGGTCCAGACGTTCGTGTACGACGAGCCGCATCCGCATGCGTTCACGCGCGGCGAGGTGGGCTGGCTGCCGTGGCTCGAGCCGCTGCCCGTCGACGAGCTCACCGACCGTCACTACGACGGACTCGTCGACCGCGCACGGGCGTCGAGCGACTACTTCCGCCTGCTCGCGCGCGATCCCGAGATCCTGCGGGCGCGCACGCTCGTCGACAAGGACATCTTCTACAACACCGCCGAGGGTCTTCCGCGTGCGGAGCGAGAGCTCGCGGCCGCGGCGGCGTCGCGCGTCAACGGCTGCGTCTTCTGCGCGTCTGTGCACGCGAGGTTCGCGGCGCATTTCTCGAAGCAGCCGGAGCTCGTCGACACGCTGCTGTCCGAGGGCGTGGGAGCCGACCTCGGCGAGCGCTGGAACGCGATCACGGATGCCGCGGCCGCCCTCACCGCGACGCCGATCGCCTTCGGACCGCATCACGTCGCGCGCCTGCGCGAAGCGGGTCTGGGCGACCTCGAGATCTCGGACGTGATCCACGGGGCGGCGTTCTTCAACTGGGCGAATCGCCTCATGCTGTCGCTCGGACGCCCCGTCGCACCGGCTGACGAAGCCTGACGGCGACGACGACGCCCGGCGCGGCACACCCGGTCGCTCCGGGCGTCGCGGTTCGCTTGTGCGCCTTGCGCCGCCTATGCTCCTGGCATGGGCAGGTTCATCTATGACGCGTCGGGCAACTCGGTAGAGATCGAGGATCGCACCCTCGCACATCTGCGCATCGTCGTGATGAACAAGCTGCGCCGCTCCGAGGCGTTCATGTTCGATGTCGACATGGGCGACGGCAGCGGTCGTCGCAGCTTCTGGATGCACCCGTCCGTGCCCATGCAGTTCCACTTCTACGGCGGCCGTCAGCCGCGCATCAACCGCATGTGGGTCGAAGAGCTCATGCAGGCCGCGAGCGGCCCCAACGGGCTCACGATCGTGCCGGAGCCCGCCGACGAGCCGATCGTCGAAGAGGGCTGACCCGGCCCCGTCCGCGCGGAGCCGTCAGGCGAGACTGCGCGACTTGCCGGCCTTCACAGCGGGCGCGGGCGAGTCGCTGGCGTCGCCGGCCGCCGCGGGCCCGTCGCCGGGCGCGGCGGCCGTGTCGAAGTGCTCGGCCACGAGCATGATGCCGCCCGACGAGTTGGCCGAGTTCGCGAGGTCCTCGATCCACTCGCGGCTGAGCTGAGCGGGCTCGGGGTCGTCGAAGACGAAGCGCAGCGGAATCGAGGGGTGCAGCCAGAGCGTCGTACGACCCCGCGGCTCGCCCTCGGGGTGGCGCCACGACACGGTGAAGCTCTCGTTCCGGCGCAGCTTCGTCGCGATGACCACCTTCAAGTGCGCGAGGGCGCGGTCTTCGATGTGGATCGGGGTGCCGGCTCCGCCGTAGTAGATCGTGCCCATTCGTTCACCCTAGGCGGCGAAAGCCAGAACAGACGAAAGATCTCACCTGGTGAGCATCCGCGTCACGTCGTGTCCACAGTGTGGACGCGGTCGCGAGTGCGTGAATCCCGGTCAGGACGCCGTCGCCGCACGAACCTGACCGCCCGCGGCGTCGCCCGCCATGGGATCGCGCAGGAGGTCGCCGAACGCCGCCTCGGCGGCCCCGATCAGCAGGCGGTCCTCGGCGAGAACCGCCGTGCGGATCTCGAGGTCTTCAGCGGATGCCGGCATGCACTGCGCACGCACGGATTCGTCCAGCGCCGCCGGGTCGCTCTCTGCGATCGTCGCGAGGAAGCCGCCGAGCACCACGACCGCCGGATTGAGCACGTTGACGGCGTTCGCGAGCGCGGTCGCGAGGATGCGTCGCTGACGCGAGAGCTCCGCGGCGACGTCCGATGCTTCCGACGCGAAGATGGCGGCGGCGAGCGTCGGCTCGTCGGCGGCGGAGAGACCCACGGCGGCCAGCAGGCGTGCTCGGCTCACCTCGTCTTCGAGGACGCCGTCGGCCGCGCGCCGGTCTGCGGGGGAGAGGATGCCTGGCCGGTTCTGTCCGAACTCACCCGCGTAGCCCGCAGTGCCGCCCACGGGGATGCCGTGCACGATGAGCCCGCCGCCGATGCCGCTCGCGCCGCCGTTGAGGTAGACGAGATCGTCGATGCCGCGACCCGCTCCGAACAGGTGTTCGGCGATCGCGCCGAGCGAGGCGTCGTTCCCGACCGCGGTCGGCAGCCCGGTCGCCTCCTCGACGAGCGTGCGGACCGGCGCGTCGCGCCAGTCGAGGTGCGGCGCGATGCGCACGAGGCCGTCGGCGGCGCGCACGAGTCCGGGAACCGCGACGCCCGCGGCGACGATGCGCGCGTCGCGCAGGGTCGTGCCGCGCCATTCGTCGGTGACCTCGGCGATGAGGCGGGCGGCCTCTTCGGGCGACATCAGATGGTCGACATCGATGCGGCGCCGTGCCGGGATGCCGCCGTCGAGGCCGACGGCGGCCATCGTGAGTGCGTCCACCTCGGGGTTCGCTGCGATCGCGATGACCCGTGGGTCGGGGGCGACCACGGGAGACGGGCGACCCACCCGGCGGGACGGGTCGGGCGCGCGCTCGACCGTGAGGCCGAGCGACGTGAGCTCGGCGACGAGGTCGGCCACGGTCGACCGGTTGAGCCCCGTGAGGGCGGTCAGCCGCGACCGCGAGAGCGCGCGCTCGAAGTGGGCGAACTGCAGCACGCGTGCGAGATTCGCACGTCGCACCCCTTCGACGGTGCCTGAGCGGTCGGCCACCTGACCACTGTAGGGGCGCTCGATGCGATCGGACGCCTCCAACCGCCGAATATGTTGGGCTTGACTCGAAATCCGCCGACTCCTATCCTTGAGCCGTCCAGATCACTTTCGACATCACCGTCGAAACTTTCGAGAGGTTCGAAGATGAACACACGCAGCACGTTGCGGATCGCCGCAGGCGTCGCCGCGACCGGCCTGGCGATCGGCGCCCTCGCCGGCTGTGCGGCCGGCGGCGGAGGCACCGACAACGACGGCAACGGCGACGAGGTCACCATCACGTGGTGGCACAACGGCACGGGTGAGCCGCTGAAGTCCTTCTGGGAAGAGGTCGCGGCGGAGTTCGAGGCCGACAACCCCGGAGTCAAGGTGGACGTCCAGGCGTTCCAGAACGAGGAGCTCCAGCGCACCCTCATCCCCAACGCGCTGCAGGCGGGCGGCGACGCCGCTCCCGACCTGTTCATGGTCTGGGCCGAGGGCGAGATCAAGTCGCAGGTCGAGGCGGGCTACCTCAAGGACCTCAGCGGTCTGACGGACGTCATCGAATCGATCGGCGGCGCCGGCACCGGCTGGAACGTCGACGGCAAGCAGTACGGCATCCCCTACCGCTTCGGCATCGAGGGCATCTGGTACAACGCCGACCTCTTCGAGCAGGCTGGCATCACCGAGACGCCGACCACGTTCACCGAGTTCAGCGAGGCGATCAACAAGCTCGCCGACCTGGGCGTCGCGCCGATCGGCGTCGGCGCGGGCGACGGCTGGCCGGCCGCGCACTGGTGGTACCAGTTCGCGATCAAGACGTGCTCCGAGGACGCGCTCAAGGAGGCGGCCGACACCCTGACCTTCGACGACCCGTGCTTCGTCGAGGCGGGCGAGAACCTCAAGGCCTGGATGGACGAGTTCGACGGCGACCTTCCGTTCCAGCAGAACCCGACCAGCACCCCGGCGCAGAGCGTGCCGAACAGCTCGGCCGGCCTGCTCGCGGCCCAGTCGACGGCGATGGAGCTCATGGGAACGTGGCACCGCGGCGAGGTCGCGAAGCTCGTCCCCGGTGCCCCGGCCGACAACCCGCCCGCGCCCGAGTGGCTCGCCTGGATGCCCGTGCCCGACATCGAGGGTGCTGCCGGTGCCCCCGGCGCCGCGCTCGGCTCGGGTGACGCGTGGGGCGTCTACGTCGACGCGCCGGAGGAGACCCTCAAGCTCCTCGAGTACATCTCGAGCGTCGACGTGCAGACCCGCTTCGCCGAGACCGGTGAGATCCCGACGGTCGCGGGTGCCGAGGCCGGCATCACCGACCCGGTGCTCAAGCAGATCGCCGAGGGCACGGTCAACGCCGAGCTCGTGGTGACGTGGCTCGACACGCAGTACGGTCCCGTCATCGGCAAGGCGATGAACGACGCCATCGTCAACCTGATGTTCGGCAACGGCTCGCCCGAGGACGTTCCTCAGGCGATGAACGACGCGGCCGCGACCCTGTAGTAAGGCGACACCGCACCTCATGACCGCAATCAACGAGGCCGGGCCCGCGCTTGACGCGGGCCCGGCCCCCGTCGGGACCAGGAAGCGCTCCGCGCGCGCCCGCAGGCGCCAGTGGGGCGAGGTCACCCTGTTCGCAGGACCGGCGGTTCTCGTCTACCTCCTGTTCGTCCTCCTCCCCGTCGTCCTGGCGGCCTACTACAGCTTCTTCAATTGGAACGGGCTCGGACCCCTCGAACGCTTCATCGGCTTCGACAACTACGCCCGGGTCCTGACCGACCCGGTGTTCCACCGCTCGGTCGGCAACAACTTCTTCATCCTCTTCCTGTCCCTGCTGATCCAGGGACCCCTCGCGATCCTCGTCGCGCTCCTGATGAACCGGCGCCTGCGCTTCCGCGGGCTGCTGCGCGCGCTCATCTTCGTGCCCTACGTGCTCAGCGAGGTGACCGCCGGTCTCGCGTGGCAGATCATGCTCCAGTCCGTGCCGCCGGCGCGGTACGGGCCCATCGACACGTGGCTGCGGATGATCGGCATCGAGAACCCGCCCGCCTGGCTCGCCGACCCCAACATCGTCATGTGGACGATGTTCGGCATCCTCACGTGGAAGTACCTCGGCCTCGCGATCATCCTCATGCTCGCCGGACTCGCGGGCATCCCCGAGGACCTCTACGAAGCCGCAGCGCTCGACGGCGCCGGCTGGTGGAAGACCCAGTGGCACATCACGGTGCCGCTCCTCGGGCCCACCATCCGCATCTGGGCGTTCCTGTCGATCATCGGCTCCTTGCAGCTGTTCGACCTCGTGTGGATCGTCACGGGCGGCGGACCCCTTCATGCTTCTTCCACGATGGCGGTGTACATGGTCGAATACGGCCTCAACGTGACCCAGATCGGCTACGGCAGCGCCGTCGCGGTCGTGCTCTTCCTCATCTCGCTCGTCGTCGCCCTGATCTACCAGCGCTTCGCGCTGCGTCGCGACCTGCAGGGCGCCCTCACGACGGGGGTGCGCTGACATGACCGCCGCACTCGAGCACCGCGCCGGCAAGCGCGGCATCGACTGGAGCCAGCCCGTCGTCTACGTCGTGGCGCTCGTGGTCGCCGCGATCGCGATCGGCCCCGTGCTGTACGTCACGATCGCCGGCTTCCGCACGAACCCCGACTTCTTCGCCGACCCGGCGGGACTCCCGGATCCGTGGGTGATCGACAACTATGCGCGCATCCTGAGCGACCCGCGCTTCTGGAACCAGGTGCTCGCGAGCACCGTGACCGCGCTCGGCACGACGCTCGGCGTCATGCTCCTGGGCGTCATGGCGGCGTTCGTGATCGCGCGGTACGACTTCCGCGGGCGCAACTTCCTCTACGCGCTGTTCACGACCGGGCTGCTGTTCCCGCTCACGATCTCGATCCTGCCGCTGACCGTCCTGCTGCGGCAGCTGAACCTCTTCGGGACGTGGTGGGGCCTCATCATCCCGCAGGTCGCGTTCGCGCTGCCGACGACGATCATCATCCTCGTGCCCTTCCTGCGCGCCATCCCGGGCGAGCTCGAAGACGCGGCCGTCGTCGACGGCACGTCGCGCATCGGGTTCTTCTGGCGCATCATGCTGCCGCTGTCGATGCCCGGCCTCATGACGGTCGGCGTGCTCGCGTTCGTCGGCAGCTGGAACGCGTACCTCCTGCCGCTGTTCGTGCTGCAGGCCGGCGGCGCGCGTCCTGAGGAGTACACGCTGCCACTCGGCGTGCAGTTCTTCTCGACGGCATACGGACAGGACACGACGGGCGTGCTCGCGTACACCTCGCTCGCGATGCTTCCGGCGATCCTGTTCTTCACCCTCGCCGAGAAGCGCATCGTCGGCGGTCTCCAGGGGGCGGTGAAGGGATGACGACGGATGCCTCGACCGAGGCTGCGACCGACGCGTGGCGTGACGCCGCGCTGCCCGTCGACCGGCGTGTCGACGCGCTCGTCACCGAGCTGACCCTCGAAGAGAAGATCGCCCAGCTGTACGGCATCTGGATCGCCGCGTCGAACGACGGGGCGGAGGTCGCGCCCAACCAGAACGAGATGACGGAGGACGTCGACCTCGCCGACATCGCGCCGCTCGGTCTCGGGCAGCTCACGCGCACGTACGGCACCGTCCCGGTCGATCCGGCGGCCGGTGCCGTGTCGCTCCTGCGCACGCAGCAGCGCATCGTGTCGGAGTCTCGCCTGGGCATTCCCGCCCTCGCGCACGAGGAGTGCCTGGCGGGCTTCGCCGCATGGGGCGCGACCGCCTACCCCGTGCCGCTGTCGTGGGGCGCCACCTGGTCGCCCGACCTCGTCGAGCGCATGGGCGCGCGGATCGGCGCCGACATGCGCAAGATGGGCGTCCACCAGGGACTCGCCCCCGTGCTCGACGTCGTGCGCGATGCGCGCTGGGGCCGCGTCGAGGAGACGATCGGCGAGGACCCGTACCTCGTCGGAACCACCGCGACCGCCTACATCAGGGGGCTCGAGTCGGCGGGTGTCGTCGCGACGCTCAAGCACTTCGCGGGCTACTCGGCCTCGAAGGCGGGCCGCAACCTCGCGCCGGTGTCCATGGGCCGCCGCGAGCTCGCCGATGTGATCCTGCCGCCGTTCGAGATGGCGATCCGCGAGAGCGGCGTCCGCAGCGTCATGAACTCGTACACCGACATCGACGGCGTGCCGTCGGCGGCGGACGAGTCGCTGCTCACGGGTCTGCTGCGCGACACGTGGGGCTTCGAGGGCACCGTCGTCGCGGACTACTTCGCGATCGCGTTCCTCGTGACCCAGCACGGCACCGCCGCGGACTGGACCGACGCGGCGCACCAGGCGCTGAAGGCCGGGATCGATGTCGAGCTCCCCGGTCGGAAGACCTTCGGGCCGGATCTCGTCGCCGCCGTGCGCGACGGCGTCGTGCCGGAGGCGCTCATCGACCGTGCTCTGCGTCGCGTGCTGGCACAGAAGATCGAGCTCGGGCTGCTCGACGGCGAGTCGGGGTACGTCCCGCCCGTGCTCCAGGGGCGGGAAGGTGCGACCGCCGACGAGGTGCGCGGCTCGGTCGACCTCGACCCCGCCGAGAACCGCGAGCTCGCGCGCGAGCTCGCCGAACGCGCGATCGTGCTCTTGCGCAACGACGGGACGCTGCCGCTGCGCTCTCCGAAGCGGATCGCGCTCGTCGGCCCGAACGGCGATGACCCGTACGCCGTGCTCGGCTGCTACTCGTTCCCGCTGCACGTGGGCATCCACCACCCCGAGTTCGGCGACGGGATCGAGCTTCCGACGCTGCTCGAGTCGCTGCGCGCGGAGTTCCCCGACGCCGAGATCACGTACGTGCAGGGCACGAGCGTCGACGGCGGCGAGCGCGACTTCGACGAGGCGCTCGACGCCGTGCGTGCCGCGGACGTCGCGATCGTCGCCCTCGGCGACCGGGCCGGGCTGTTCGGCCGGGGCACGAGCGGCGAGGGCTGCGACGCCGCCGATCTGAGCCTCCCCGGAGCGCAGCAGGACCTGCTCGAGGCCGTCATCGGCACGGGTACACCCACGATCGCCACGCTGCTCTCAGGCCGGCCTTACGCGCTCGGCTCCGCCGTCGACCGCGCGGCCGCCATCGTGGCGGCGTTCTTCGCCGGCGAAGAGGGCACGCCCGCCATCGCGGGAGTGCTCTCGGGGCGCGTGAACCCGAGCGGACGCCTGCCGGTGAGCATCCCGGCCGATCCGGGTGCCCAGCCGTCGACCTATCTCGCCGCGACGCTTGCGCGCAAGACCGGTGTGTCGAACATCGACCCGTCGCCGGCCTTCGCGTTCGGCCACGGCCTGGGCTACTCCCCGTTCGTGTGGTCGGATGCCGCGGCATCCGCCGCAGACCTTCCCGTCGACGGCTCCGTGACGGTGTCGATCCACGTGGGCAACGCGGGCGACCGCGACGGCGTCGAAGTCGTGCAGCTCTACCTGCACGACCCCGTGGCGTCCGTTGTGCGGCCGGTCCAGCGGCTCATCGCATATGCTCGCGTGCCGCTCGCCGCCGGTGAGCGCGTGCGCGTGTCGTTCGACGTTCCCGCCGACCTCACCTCCTTCACCGGCGTCGACGGACGCCGCATCGTCGAACCGGGCGAGCTCGTGCTGTCGTTCGGACGGTCGAGCTCGGAGCTCGTCGCATCGCGCACCGTGCGCGTCGTCGGCGAGACCCGGGTCGTCGACCACACCCGCGCCCTGCACGCGACGGTCACGGTGGTGCCCGACGCCTGACCGACCGCAGCGGGGAGCGCAGGGGCGCGAGCGGTCAACCGCTCGCGCCCCTCTCTACGTGGGAGCGGTGGAGTTCCCCGGGCGACGAGTGGTGCGAGCGCCGCGGTGTGCGGTCACGAGTGCCGCGACACCCACTCCGAGCGCGGTTCCCAGCGTGTTCGCGATCACGTCGGACACCGCGGGGACCCGCGACGGCAGCAGGAGCTGCACGAGCTCGATCCCTGCCGATGTCGCGAGGCCCAGGGAGATGACGGCGATGGGCCGCAGCCGCGGCACGGCGAACGGCCAGAGCACTCCGAACGGGACGAAGAGCACGACGTTCGCGAGGAACTCGAGCACCGCGTACGCGTGGGCGAAGCTCAGCAGACCGCCGTCGGCCACGAAGCGGGCGAGAGTCGCGACGATCCCGGTCACCTGCGACGCATCCGACGCGGGCGCGAAGACGACCCAGCCGAGGGCGACCAGGTAGGCGCACAGCAGAAGGCGGATGATCATGGGTTGCGGTCCGTCGTGAAGGCGCCCGGGCGGCAGGCCCTCGCGCCAGCGTAGTAAGTCGCACACGAGAATGCGGGGGCCGCCGCGGACCTGCGCCCGCGAGGCCCCCGCGGGGGATCCGTCGCATTCCTTCTTCGCGCCGACGGGGGCGGTCGCGAACGAGGGGATTTGTCGTTCTCGAAAACTATTGGACAGCTCGCGGATGCCGGAGGCACCGATACGCAACCGTTACGAAACTCGGGCGCAAGTTTCGTTCGTGGTCGTCGTCGGAGCAGAACCGAGGGGTGCGCTTCGTCTCGCTTCCGGCTCGCTCAGCGACCGGGTGGCCGGACCCCGCCCCCGAGCGCGGAGCGCAGCGGCGCAACCTCCGGTCCTGAGCGCGGAGCGCAGCGACGAGACGAAGGGCGTCACCGACCGGAAGGGGGCGCAGCCGTGCTCCCGCGCACGACGAGGTGCGTGGCGAGGTCCATGCGCAGCGTCTCGACGCTCGCGCCCTCCGAGAGCCGCAGCACGAGACGCGTCGCCTCCTCGCCCATGCGCCGCAACGGCTGGTGGATGGTCGTGAGCTGTGGACTCATCCAGCGTGCGAGCGCGATGTCGTCGTATCCGACGACGGAGAGATCGTCGGGAACGCGGAGCCCCGCGTCCGTCGCCGCGGCGATCGCGCCGAGAGCCTGCAGGTCGCTGCCCGCGAAGATCGCGGTGGGCGCGTCCGGCATCGCGAGCAGCTCGCGGGCGTGGCGCTCGCCGCCTCCGGGGTGGAAGTCGCCGAAGCGGATCCACTCGGGGTGGATGTCGAGCCCCGCGGCGTTCATCGCCGAGCGGTAGCCGTCGATGCGCGCGAGCGAGCACATCATGTCTTCGGGGCCGGTGATCGCCGCGATGCGCTTGTGGCCGAGCTCGATGAGATGGCGGGTCGCCATGAGCCCGCCGGTCCAGTTCGCCGAGCCGACCGACGGGACGTCGGGCGACGGGTCTCCGGCGGGGTCGACGATCACGAACGGCACACCGCGCGAATGCAGCTTCTCGCGCTGCGGTCCCGAGATTTCGGAGAAGACGAGCACGACGCCGGCCGGACGCCGCCGGAGCACGCCGTCGATCCAGTGCGGGTCGGGCGAGTGCCGGTCGCCGCTCACCGTCAGCACGACCGAGAGTCCGGCTGCGTGCGCGACGTCTTCAACGCCCTCGATGACCTCCATCGACCAGCTGCTCTCGAGTTCGTGGAACACCAGCTCGACGAACTCGCTGCGCCGACTCACCTTGCGCCGCGTGTAGCCGTGGCGGGCGAGATGCTCCTCGAGTCGCGCGCGGGTCGCCGGCGCGACATCGGTGCGCCCGTTGAGGACCTTCGACATCGTCGCGAGCGAGACCCCCGCCTCTGCGGCGATCGCGGCGAGGGTGACGCGCTGCTTCTCTGCCATGGGCTCTATTCTGTGCGAAGGGTCTCCGCGCGCGAGGGTGCGCGCATCACCTTCGATTCTGCCCGACTTTCGGCAAACGTGTCGATACTTTCGCGGGGAGTGGGACGGATGCCGCATTCGCGTCGTCCCCGCCGCCGGCGATGCCCGCGCGCCTGGTCGCCGGTGCTCATCGGAGCTCGCCCCTCGAAGGCGCATAGCGGCGCGGATTCGGAGTGGACGCGGCATCCGGATTGATATAGGTTGTTAGCCGCAACAATTACCCGCGCCGCGCAAAGGAGCGACATGCCCACCCCCACTCGCGAGGACAAGTTCTCGTTCGGACTCTGGACCGTCGGGTACGCCGGCAACGACCCGTTCGGCGGCCCCACCCGCAAGCCTCTCGACGTCGTGCACGTCGTCGAGAAGCTCGCCGAACTCGGCGCCTACGGACTCACCTTCCACGACGACGACCTGTTCGCGTTCGGCTCCACCGACGCCGAGCGTCAGAAGCAGATCGACCGCCTCAAGGGCGCCCTCGCCGACACCGGCCTCATCGTCCCGATGGCGACGACGAACCTCTTCAGCCACCCCGTCTTCAAGGACGGCGGCCTCACCTCGAACGACCGCGGCGTCCGCCGCTTCGCGCTGCGCAAGCTGATGCGCAACCTCGACCTCGCCGCCGAGCTCGGCGCCAAGACCTACGTCGCGTGGGGCGGTCGCGAGGGTGCGGAGTACGACTCGGTGAAGGACATCCGCGTCGCCCTCGACCGCTACAAGGAGGCGTTCGATTTCCTCGGCCAGTACGTGCTCGACAAGGGCTACGACATCCGCTTCGCGATCGAGCCGAAGCCGAACGAGCCTCGCGGCGACATCCTGCTGCCGACCGTCGGTCACGCGCTCGCGTTCATCAGCGAGCTCGAGCACCCCGAGCTGGTGGGCCTGAACCCCGAGGTCGGTCACGAGCAGATGGCGGGCCTGAACTTCCAGGCCGGAATCGCGCAGGCACTGTGGCACGGCAAGCTGTTCCACATCGACCTCAACGGCCAGCGCGGCATCAAGTACGACCAGGACCTCGTGTTCGGCCACGGCGACCTGCACAACGCGTTCGCGCTCGTCGACCTGCTCGAGAACGGCGGCCCCAACGGCGGCCCGACGTACGACGGTCCGCGTCACTTCGACTACAAGCCGTCGCGCACCGAGGACGAGGAGGGCGTGTGGGAGTCGGCCAAGGCCAACATGCGCACGTACCTCCTGCTCAAGGAGCGCGCGAAGGCCTTCCGCGCCGACCCCGAGGTGCAGGAGGCGCTCGCCGCGGCCCGCGTGCCCGAGCTCTCCGAGCCCACGCTGAACGAGGGCGAGACCGCCGCCGACCTCGTGGCCGACCGCTCGGCGTTCGAGGACTTCGACCCCGGCGCCTACTTCGACGGCAAGGGCTTCGGCTTCGTGCGCGTGCAGCAGCTGGCGACCGAGCACCTGCTCGGCGCGCGCGGCTGAACCCGCCTCACACGGACATCTCCGTCGACCGCGTGACTGCGCGGCCGGCGGAGATGTCCGACTATGGGGCATACGGACTCTGAGAGGGGAACAGCGATGGCGCTCGTGATGGGAGTCGACTCGTCCACCCAGTCGTGCAAGGTCGTGATCACGGATGCGGCGACGGGCGAGGTCGTGCGGCAGGGCCGCGCGGCGCACCCGGACGGCACGTCGGTCGACCCGGCGGCGTGGTGGACCGCGCTGCAGGACGCGATCGCCGCGGCGGGCGGTCTCGACGACGTCGAGGCGTGGTCGATCGGCGGACAGCAGCACGGCATGGTCGCGCTCGACGCCGACGGGCGCGTCATCCGCGACGCGCTGCTGTGGAACGACACGCGCTCGGCGGGCGCGGCGGCCGACCTCATCGCGGAGTTCGGCGCCGACGACCTCGCGCAGCGCACGGGCCTGGTGCCCGTCGCGTCGTTCACGATCACGAAGCTGCGGTGGCTGCGCGACCACGAGCCCGAGAACGCAGCGCGCGTCGCGGCCGTCGCGCTCCCGCACGACTGGCTGACGTGGCGACTTCGCGGCTTCGGCCCCGCGGGCGAGTCCGAGCGCGGGCCGGTGCTCGATGAGCTTGTGACCGACCGGTCCGACGCGTCGGGCACGGGCTACTGGGGCGAGGCGCCCGACGGATCGGAGGGTTACGACCGCGACCTCCTCATCGCGGCGTTGGGTCACGACGCGGTGCTGCCGCATGTGCTCGGCCCCGTCGAGTGGGTGACGGATGCGGCGGGCCGCCGCGTCGGGCCGGGTGCCGGCGACAACGCCGGCGCCGCTCTCGGGCTCGGTGCAGGTCCCGGTGACGTTGTCGTGTCGATCGGCACGAGTGGAACGGTCTTCGCGGTCAGCGAGAAGCGCGTCGTCGACCCGTCGGGCACGGTCGCGGGCTTCGCCGACGCCGACGGAAGGTTCCTCCCGCTCGTGGCGACCCTCAACGCCGCGCGCGTGCTCGACGCGATCGCGCGCCTGTTGGGCGTCGACCACGCGGAGTTGTCGCGCCTGGCGCTCACCGCCGAGCCGGGCGCCGGCGGGCTCACGCTGGTGCCGTACTTCGAGGGCGAGCGCACGCCCAACCTTCCGGATGCCACCGCCTCCCTCACCGGAATGACGCTGGCGTCGACGACGCGTGAGAACCTCGCCCGCGCCGCCGTCGAGGGCATGCTGTCGGGCCTGGCGGCAGGGCTCGACGCCCTGCGGGGTCTCGGTGTCCCGCTCGAGCGGGCCCTCCTCATCGGCGGTGGGGCCCAGTCCGAGGCCGTGCGCGAGATCGCGCCGCTCGTGCTGGGGATCCCGGTCGAGGTGCCCGCGCCGGGGGAGTACGTCGCGCTCGGCGCAGCGCGTCAGGCGGCGCGGGTGCTCTCGGCGTAGGTCGCCGCGGGGTCCGCGCCGAGGGGGTTCCCGCCGCAGGAGACGTGCCCGGCGCAGGACGATCGCGGGCCCAGCATGCTGCGCCCGCACCATGTCCTGCGCTCGCGACACCGCTCCACGGGGGTGCTCATCCCGCGCCCGCCCCGTAAGAATGGGCGGATGCCGACCGATACCGCCCGCGACGGCGACGACGAGCTCGACGCCGTCGCCGCCGAACTCTATGCGCTGCCGCCCGACCAGTTCACGGCGGCGAGGAACGCGCGGGCCGGGGCATCCGAACGTTCCCTCGCGGCACGCATCAAGAAGCTCCCCAAGCCGACCGTCGCCGCGTGGGCTGTGGACCTGCTCGCGCGCGACGGGCAGCTCGCCGATGCGCTCGATCTCGCGGCGGCGCTGCGCGAAGCGCAGGAGGACCTCGACGCCGCCGAGCTCGCGCGCCTGGGCAAGCAGCGGCGGCAGCTCGTGTCGGCCCTCGCCGCGCAGGCCGTGAGCCTCGCGAAGGACGCCGGCGTCACGATCAGCGCCGCCGCGCGCGAAGACGTCGAGAAGACGATCAACGCCGCGGTGATGGACGCGGATGCCGCAGCGGCCGTCATGACGGGACGCCTCGTCAAGCCGCTCGAGGCAGGAGGCTTCGAGCCCGGCGGGCTTGCGGATGCCGTCGGCGGATCCGTGCCGGGTGCGATCGCACCGCCGCCGCGCGACGACCTCGCCGAGCGCCGTGCGCGCAAGGCCGCCGAGAAGGCCGCGCGAGAGGCGGAGCGCGCCGTCAACGAGGCCGAGCGCGCGTTCGCGCAGATCGAGGCTCGCCGCGCCAAGACGCAGGAGCGCCTCGATCACGTGCGCGAGCGCATCGACGATCTGCGCCGCGACCTGGAACGCCTCGAAGACGAGGAGCGCACCGCGAGCGATCAGCTCGACGCGCTCGACGAGGAGCATCGCGCTGCGGCCTCGCGCGTGCGCGCGGCGGTCGAGGCCTCGGAGCGCGCGACGCGCGCACTCGACGAGCTCTAGGCAGCCGGCGCGGACACGGCCCGCGTCAACCTCCGGTCGCTGAGCCTGTCCCTCCGATCGCTGAGCCTGTCCCTCCGTCGCTGAGCCTGTCGAAGCGTCGCCCACCGAGGAGCGAGCCTGGCGACGAGCTCAAGACCGGGGCTCAAGCTACGCTGATCGCGTGTGGCTGGAGACCGCGGTCATCCTAATCCCACTGCTCGCCGTGCTCGCACCGTTGCTCGCGCGAGCGCTGGGTCGGTGGGTGCGCGTGCCCGTGGTCGTGTTCGAGCTCGTGCTCGGCATCATCGTCGGGCCGGCGGTGCTGGGGTGGGGTGCTCCGTCCGACATCGTCGAGATCTTCGCGAACCTCGGCCTCGCGATGCTGTTCTTCGTCGCGGGCACCGAGATCGACTTCACCGCGTTCCGTGGTCGTGTCGGCCGCCGGGCGGTCGGCGGGTGGCTCATCAGTCTCGTGCTCGGACTCGGCCTGGGGTTTGCGTTCTTCCCCACCGAGGCCGCGATCGTGGTCGGCATCGCCCTGTGCTCGACGGCGCTGGGCACGATCGTGCCCATCCTGCGCGACGCGTCCGAGCTGCGCACGCCGTTCGGCCGCGCGGTCTC